>OGRL01000012.1_pt1 | contig 177960 bp, 144 predicted proteins | sample 1553481 | NCBI WGS metagenome assembly OGRL01 (sample SAMEA2580036, study PRJEB22360) | human gut metagenome
CGCCGGTTGCCCGACCTACACCCTTAGCAGGGGCGCCTCTTCAGCCTCTTGAGTATTTCTCCATAATCTGAAAATCGTCTCTACCAATATGTTATTGGCGTCATTTCGTGACGCAAAAATTATTATACATAAGGTCTATGTGTTTGTCAATTGCTTTTTTTATTAATTGTAGATATTGTTTATAAATATTCTTTAATAGCTTCTTCAATCCTGGATTTTACAAGATCTGCAATTTCCGGAGTCTTTAATTGTTTATATTCTTCATAGCAGATTGGTTTCAGATAAATCAATTTTACAGTTACCGGGGCTATGGACTTTTCATCAAAAGGTTTGTATGAATCAATCAGAGCACAGGGAACAATGGGGCATTTAGCCCTGACCGCACTTTTGAATGTTCCTCCCTTAAACGGAAGCAGCTGATTCCCCATGCGACTTCTGGTTCCTTCCGGGAAAATCAGAAAGTTTCTTCCCTTCTTTACTTCTTCGGTCATCTGATTGATTACCTGAAGAGACTGTTTAATGTCTTCTCTGTCTATTGCAATTGCATGCAAAGCCTTAAATACCTGCTTTAACAGTATTACGTTACTGACTTCCTTTTTATATACCACAGAAAAAGGAACCGGACAGGATTCCAGAAAAACAAGCGCATCAAACATTCCCTGATGATTCGGGAAAAAAATAAAACCATTTTCTTTGGGAATATTTTCCAGCCCATAGCTTTCTATTTTTACTCTTCCGGCCCGATTGGCTGCCTTAGTTACTTTTTTAATAAATGCATAGTTTTCTTCCAGATTGAAGTTCTTCCGGGTTCCCAACCACCAGATACGCATCAGATAATACGGTACTTTATAAAAAAGTCTTACTACCATTAATATAATTCTGTACATATGTTATCTCCAGTTGCCTCACTTCCGGCAATACTCCTTCGTCGCCGTCTCATATAGATTATTACCCTGTGCATCAATGACTACGATTACCGGGAAATTGTTGACCGTCAATCTACGAATAGCTTCTGTGCCCAGATCATCATAAGCAATCACTTCCGACGAGGTAATTGACTTTGACAATAATGCGCCTGCGCCTCCTACTGCAGCAAAATAAACAGCTCCGTTGCGAACGATCGCATCCGCCACTTCCTTTGACCTTTTTCCCTTTCCGATCATTCCTTTCAGTCCAAGATCAAGAAGTCTCGGTGCATACTTATCCATTCTGCTGGCTGTGGTCGGTCCTGCAGATCCTATTTGTCTGCCCTCTCTGGCAGGAGACGGTCCCATATAATAGATCACATTATTTTCCATTTTCAGCGGAAGTTCTTCTCCTCTGTCCAGAGTCTCCTGCATTCTCTTGTGCGCTGCATCTCTTGCCGTATATATTGTGCCTGTTAAATATACATAATCCCCCGCCTTTAATGAGTGGGCATCTTTCTCACTAAGTGGTACATTTACGTATCTGTCCATACTGTTTTCTCCATTGCTTTGTCATCCGGGATATCAGATTTCTCTGACTGCGTGTCTGTTCACATGGCAACATATATTTACCGCAACCGGTAATCCGGCAATATGGGTTGCATATGTGTTAATATTTACCGCAAGTGCCGTTGTTGTCCCTCCCAATCCACCGGGACCTATGCCGGTTCTGTTGATCTTCTCCAGCATCTCTTCCTCCAGTTCTTTTACATAAGGGATCTCGGAGTGTTTATCAATCGGTCTGGTCAGCGCCTCCTTCGCCAGCAAAGCACATTTTTCAAAAGTGCCACCGATACCCACTCCCACCACCATCGGCGGGCAAGCATTCGGTCCGGCATCCTTTACGGCAGTAAGGATTGCGTTTTTCACACCTTCTATTCCATCCGCCGGCTTCAGCATAAACACCCGGCTCATATTTTCACTTCCAAAACCTTTCGGTGCAACAGTGACAGTAATGCGGTCTCCGGGAATAATACTGTAATGAATGATTGCCGGTGTATTATCCCTGGTATTTTCACGATAAATCGGATCTCTTACCACCGATTTACGCAGATATCCATCCACGTATCCGCGGCGAACTCCCTCGTTCACAGCATCTTCCACATTTCCGCCTACAAAATGAACGTCCTGACCTACTTTCAAAAACACCACGGCCATACCGGTGTCCTGGCAGATAGGAATCATATCTTTCTCTGCAATTTCCATATTTTCCTGTAGCTGACTCAGAATCTGTCTGCCTAAAGGAGCCTGTTCCCGATTTTGTGCCTCGGTAAAAGCAGTCTTCATATCTTCCGACAGATAATGATTGGCCTCGATACACATTTCACTGATATTTTGCGTTAAAACGCTCACATCTACTGTTCTCATACTCTCACCATGTTATTCTGTAATTGTTCTGCGAACCTCTTCCAGTTCTTCCGGTGTGCTCTCTCCCGGTGTCCATAAAATCTTCTGTCCGTCATTCACATAGCGGGGAATCAGATGCATATGAAAATGCTGTACTGTCTGTCCAGCTGCTTCTCCATTGTTCTGAACAATATTCAAGCCGTCGCAGTTCAGTTTTTCCTTCATTTTTATCGCAAGCTTCTTCGCAAGGACAAATACTTTCGATGCCGTCTCATCCGGCAATTCATATAAGTTATCCGCATGCTCCTTGGGTAAAATAAGAGCATGACCCTTTGTTGCCGGTCCAAGGTCCAGAATTACTCTGAAATCTTCGTCTTCGTACAATGTTTTGGAAGGAATATCTCCATTCGCAATTTTACAGAAAATACAATCCTCTTTTTTCATCTTTCTCGCTCCTATCTGTTTATCTATCCTTTTCCTCAAACGGAAATGCCTGATCCAAGGTTCTCAAAATACGGAAATCCCCTTTCATGCGCTGCATAACGCCGGACATAAATGCTCTCTGAAAAGTCATTCTTCCATTTATAATATCTTCCATTGCAGCTCGGTTCATGGACATCTCAACATCGTGTTTTTCGGTTTCTCCGTAGCCACATTCCACAGAGGTCCCATTCACTGCAATCCACATAGGTGCTTTCTTTTCTTCTATTATAATAGTATAAATTGCTTCAAAACCCGGTTGTGGAACAAATGCCTTCTTAAATTCACTGAGATATTCTTCTTCACCATCTGCTCCGTTATTATCCAGCATTCCACGGAACATGCTGGTAAGCTCCTGAATATCCTCTTTCTGCCTCTGCACATAACTGTCATCCGACACATACTCCGACAGCTGCTCCGTCTCCTGCGGCGTAAGATTAATGGATTTCGGAATTGTAATTTTCTGTCTCATCACCTTATTACTGGCCGGAAAACTGGCCAGTTTCTGATTGATGGTGCGATACATGTTCTCCGCTTTTTTCTCAATAATATGGCCATACTGCTCATTCATTTCCAAAGACACAGTATTCTCTATATATCCGCAGATTCCACTGCAGGGCAGTCCACCCAGAATCTCCCATGCCGTAGCCAGGTTCAGTTTACCTTCCCTCTCTCCATATGTAGTAGACATTACTACCGGACACATATAAATACCGGCAATGGCTTCCTTATCACCATATAGCCAGCAGGCATCCAGAAATTGCTGCATATAGCCGCCAATACCGTACCATTCCACCGTAGTTGCCAGGATAATACCGTCTGCTTCTTTTAGCGTCTGCGGCAATGTTGTAATATTGGTCTTGCCGTCATAGAGGTTATACCGCTCCACGTGTACACGCAGCTCCTCCAGGACTTCCTGCATTTTGTTGATGACATAAATGGTAGGATCATCAATAATCCCCCGTCCTCCGTAATAGATATTGATATTCAAGTCTACACCTCTCGATTTCTTTTTTGCTTTCTTATCATACAGAGCAATGCCCCTGCCAGGAAACCGGTCAAAAGCCCGCCCACATGCGCTGCATTGTCCACGTTCTGCGCCGTGAATCCATTATAAAGAGATAACGCGATCATCAGTATTACTCGTTTGGGTGTAACATCCGGCATAGATCTCCGATCCAGTAAAATCCATGCCAACAACACTCCGTCCAAGCCGAAAATCGCACCGCTTGCCCCTACCGAAGCAATTCTTTCCATTGCTATCACCTTATAAATCAGAGAACAAATATTGGCGCCGATCCCGGATAATAAATACAGAATCAAAAACTGTAAATGCCCTGTTACTTTTTCTATCATTGCTCCCAGAAAAAACAGGATTACCATATTATTAAAAAGGTGCTCTATGCCCGCATGTAAAAAAGTGGATGATAAAATTCTTCCATACTCCCCATACCGCAACACAGCTACTGCGTCCAGTTCGCCTATATTATATAACAGATCCCCCGTAAAAGTACATATCAGATACACAATAACATTGATTACCACAAGTGTTCCGCACACAATAGGAAGGTTCTGTCTTTTTTGCATCTATCCTGTTCCTCCGGAAATGATCATCCTTAATATCAATATCTAAAATGTACCACTGTTTCCGGCATTGCGTCAACCAAAAGGATGTCATACTTATATCAACGGTATATCAATGTCCTTTTTCCAAAGGTTATCTCATCACCCTCTTCCAATTTTCTTTTCTCATAAGGTTGCATGCGAAGCCCGTTTTTGAAAGTTCCATTCGTGGAATTCATATCTTCCAGATAATATCCGTCTTCTTCTTTTACAATTCTGGCATGAAGTCTGCTGATCGACAGATCCTCCAGTACCAGATCCGCCTCTCCCCTTTTCTTGCCTATTGTATAAGCTTCCTGGTCCAATGTTGCGATCAGTGATCCTTCTTCCGTCAGCAATCGATGTTTTATTTCACGCATTGCCGACTGTTCTCCCATATATACAGTCCGACCCATATCTTCCTCTTCATATGCCGTTTCCTCTGCTACCGCATATCCGTTCATGGTCAGTTGCAGATTTCTGCTATAATTTTCCCTTTCTTGTTTCTCTTTCTTTTTGCGGTTTTCCCATAATGCAAATAAACTCTTTTTCTCACCTGTCGTTCGATTTTCTTCCCGTTTATTCTCTATTTTTTCTTCTGCCGGCAAAATATCCTCCGTCTTTTGTTGTATCATTTCCTCTTTTGTATGTTCTGTCGGATCGATTCCGGAGATCCGCAGGCATTCCGCATCTTCATAAATTTTCTGCTGCAGATACACTTCTCCGGCCGTCTCATACTGTTCATATGCCTTATACAAATATTCCACCATTTCTTCATCCTGGTAATCAATATGTTCTATCAGGTATTCCAGTAATTCATGAAAACCGGTCTCCTGCCTGCAATAAGGAATGTATATGAAATAGAAATCATTCTTTTCCAAATCCTGATAGATATGATTCGGAAACCATACGATATTGCTCTCCTCCAATAAAAAACGGGACATTTCCTGTCGGACTCTTCTCATGCTCCACAAAAAATCAGTCAGCCACTGTCTGTTTATCACCTTTTTATCAAAAAGCTGTGCTATATTCTGTCTAGATGTAATGTCATAATACAGATAGGCATTTCCATCAATATATCGCAGGCTGCATGGGAGCAATCCCTTGATTCCTCCCCGGCTGATCATACAATATTGATATCTTTTTTCCTCTGGCTTTTCTCCCAGAGCCATTCTTTCATAGTTTGCATTCAGGCTTCGAATATATTCTGTATTTATCATAGCTAAACTTTCCCTTCTTAATTATTTTCTTCCGTATTATCCCTTTTGTTCTGTACATTTCTGCTTCTTCTCAGCCAAAATACCGGCGAAATCCTATCTGCTTGAAAAGAAGCTTTGGCACTCCAATATTTTTCTTGCGTTCCCATACCGGCAAAAGGATATCTGAGTCGTCCTGCTTTTTCAAGAATGACATCGTTTTTTTCCAGATTCCACAATGGGTCCTCATTCTCCCACGCAATATATTTCTCCTCGTCAAAATGCAATGCTTTCTTCTGCATATAGTCATTCAGCTGCTCTTTTGTGAGTGTCCACTTACTTCCGCTGAGAACGGTCGCTTTTCCTATATCCTGTTCCAACAGGCATCTGTCATATTGAAAAAGTAACAAATAGGTCATTAATAAAATAACTGACAGAATTATCGGGTAAAGAATTGCAGCTTCTACTGTAAAATACGCATCAGACTCTTTTTTCATAATTACATTTCCTCCGGTTTTATATCATCCAGGTGGTTAAATAAGCCAAAAATAAAAAAGGAATGTACGGAATACGCCTTTTTCGATCCCGTCTAAGCATATAAAGAATCATAGAATACAGAAATATATAAATAAGGCTCAGACAAAATATAAGCAATGCCTGTCCATCTCTGCATATACTTCCCAACTGGATCAATACAATGCCGTCCGCCATGCCGATTGCTTTCGTCATCTTTGTCAGTAGAAGCAATATTATCCCCGGTACCGTTTCTACAATAATCCCTGTTTTCCAGCCCATTATGCAGATATCTGTTATGACAAGTAAGCTTCCTAAAAACAGCAGCCATACCGGAATTGTTCTTTTCCGAATATCACACAGGCTTATTTTTCCGAGATAAACACTCCATATGATTTTTTCCACCCAAAATACCATTTTGTTTTACCTATCTTTCGAATTGTTTCCCCTGCATCTGCTACACACTTCATATTTGAAAGCTTCCTCTTTGGGAATTTTTTGTACTGTCCGTTTTAATCCGGGACAATCCCGCCGGCTGTGATAACATTCTCCGTTTTCCGAAACGAAAAATAGCAGTCCTCCTGTCGGATGCGGTATTTTGTCTGTGCATTTCTCACATGGTCTGTACTCCCGCAGAGCCTCTGTCGCTTCCACCACACGGACGGATAGCCGAATGTGCGTACATTCTCTGTTCGTATGATATACTCTACCGTTTTCCGTAACATATATATACTCTTCGTCTTCCGCCTCCGGAATTTCATACCCGTTCCACATATGACCATAATAACGATTGGCCATTCGAAATTTTTTGAATCCTGACAGTTGAGATATTCCCGCAATCCTATAAGTCATATTGATTGTATAAATGTCACCTTCAATATCGCTCTCCATGAACTGTAATCCATCACTTCCTCCGTCCAAAGGTGACATTTCCAGATATTCCTCTCCCAGCTGTTCTTCGATCTGTTCCTTGACATAAGTATAAGATACGGCAACTGCCTCCAGTCTGTGATCTGCAGAACCCTGCTGCCCCTCCGGTAATGCACCGTAGACACCGATCTGCCGCCCGGCATTCCACAATGCCACTTCCAGATTTCCGTGCAGCCTTATGATTTCTATGGCATTACCCATAGAAATCACAAAAAAGCAAAACAGGGGCAGCACCAGCGCTGCTTCTACCGTCATACTTCCCCTGACGCAGGTCCTTTGGAGCATGGGCAGTGATATCCTCTTTATGTATTCAATGACTAATGATAATTTTGCGGGGAGAATTTTTTTACATGGGTTAAGAATATTTCTTATTTTCGGAGAAGGTCTCATGTGTTTTTGTTTCATAGTTGTTTTGCATTGCTCCCATAAAGAGGACATCACCGCCCACCTCCTTTTTACTCCGACATACCCGTCGCCGCTTCAAAAGACGTTATATAGGATTTCTGGCGTTCTATCTCAACACTATATCCATATTGGCTCTTCACCCTTACATTCATTTGAAGTTCCGCAATACATGCATCCAGACAAAAGTTCTGATTCCCGGGGGTAACTCTGATATCCTGCTCCACAATATTCATTGCTCTGTAGGTGACGGTTCTTTCATCACAAAGTAGCAAAAATATTCTCAGATAGTCCTCATAACCCAGATCCGTCACAGCATCCGCATCTCCGGAACGTCCCTCATCCGTCAGGTTTCCCTGTAATATCGTCTGTAATCCACAGTGCCAGGTGCTGTCACTTTTCAGTAAAGGTATTTTGTCTCCGGCAAGCATTGTTCTGACATCATACACGCTCTCCGCAAATGCCCACCCAAGTATCAATGAGATTGTAAACAATTCTCCTATTTCCGGAACCATCATAACTGCTGCCAGCGCTTCACCCAAAACTTCCGCAACCGCATATTTTTCTTCACTTCCGAACAAATAAGCGGCATTTGCGGCTTCCCTGATCGCAAATATCCTGTTTATCACATAACGAAGATTTTCCCGGTCACTTTCTTCTCCTGCGATGATATATTCCACCTGATACCACAGCGGACTGGTTTTTTTCTCAGTACTATACCTTCCCATATATTTCAGCAGATACTCATGAAATAATATTCTTTCCTTCTCTTTTTCCCATTCCGTCTGGGATTGTAGCGCAATATTTCCCCGATTGATCTGATCTCGTTCCTCTCTCGCTTCTATGAATTGTTCTGTTTCTATTCTGCGATCTGAAATCTCTTCTTCGGGAAGCACCAGTGAAAGTATTCCGCTTTTCTTTTTTTCCTCCAATACCTCTGTGGGATTTTCGATATGAATTACTTTTCCGTCAGCCGTTTCTCTTCCGTCGTATTCCCGGATCTGCGCATCCACGGTCTCTTTTTCTTCTTCTACACTGCGTTCCAACAGTCCACGGGATTTTATGGTCTTCACCCATTCTTTTATCTGTTGCAAAAGTCCGATGCCGACATCATCTTCTATTGCGTCCACCGCCATTCTGCGAAAGACTTCTCCATCCCCATCGGTCACAAAAGCAGCCTTTGTCATTTCTGCTTTTTCTGCTTCCAGAGCAAAAAAATCACGATACAGAAATTTATCGAGGAAAATATCTTCCAGCGAAAAATTGTGATTCATATATTCCAGGAGGTGTTCTTCTGTCAATTTTGTCGTCCCATGCTCGGTTCCATAGGAACAATCTACTGCGAAAAGATTATACTGGGCGAATAACTCCCTGTGATATTCCGCCAGAATACTATCCATTCCTATGTCCATAACACATTCTGTTTCCAGGCAGATCCCCCGGTACCGGCAACCTTCTATCAACGCAAGGCACAGTGAAATCATCACTCCAAGTGTAAGCGCAAGATATATTGTCATGTATCCGTTTTCTTTCATAAGGGCATGCTCTTATATTTTTTTCGTCTGGCTGGTAATTTTACTGAAAATAGAATTAACGATCTCCGTAATCTTTTCTTTAAAGATCACTACAAGACCCACCAGTACCACGATGATCAGAATCACCTCTACGGTTCCCATTCCATCCTCTTCTTTTATAAATTGTCGAAACGTTTTTAAATGATTCATATTTTTCTCCTTTTCTAAACTCCCACATTGGAAAACGCGGGAAACATAATTAAAATCATAACAACCAAGAGTAGCATTATCATTGGTAACAATAATTTTGTAGATGCCTCCTCACATAATTTTCTGGCATTGCGCATTCTCATTTCTTCTGCCTCTTTTGCCTCTTCGCGCAATTGCTGTAAAAGCATGGTGCTTCCTTTTTTTACATTTTGCGTAAGGAAAGTACTCAATCGGATATATTCCCGAACTCCTGTCCTTTTTCCAAATTTTTCATATGCCGCGCCCTCCGACACACCCATACGGATCTCACGGACTGCAATCAATAATTCTTCGTATGCTGCCTGTTCCTTTGCTCCTTTCTTCCGTGTCTGTTCATAATCTTCCGCTATCTTATTCACTGCTGCCCGTACCGTCAGTCCTGCTTCCAGATATAATGTTATTTTTTGCAGTATTTCCGGGTACTTCCTTTTTTCTTCCTGCTTCTTTTTCTCTACAAGCTCATGAATATCCCGATCTTTAAAAAAGAAGACTGCCACAATCGTCACTAACGTTCCCAACAATAATTGAAGCTCCGTCAGATTTCTCTGTCTCCACGATACCTTTTTACCGTCAATTGACTCAGGCAGCATAAAAGCTTCCTGCTCCGGATCTGATGTCTGTGCATTTTCCAGCATTATTTCCAGAACAGCTTTTTCACTTTTGTCGATTGCATCACTCTGATTTTTTACGGTAACCGACGTTTCTGTCTCCCATTGGTATTCGTCGTAAGCAAGTTCCGCTTTCAAACGCACCGTGCTGTCCTGCTCCTGAGGATATACTTTCCCCTCCGGACTGATAACATCCATGCAGTCGCTCTTCCATGTAACCGTAAAAGGGTAATCATCATATTCCTCCTGCAATTGCAGATCTTCCCTGACACAGTCCAATGATTCATTGCCTCCGCAGATCAGGCCCGGCAGCTCCTCCCGGAAAGCATCAAACAATTTTTGCAATTCCTCCTGACGGTATTTTCTGGGTTGTACTGTAAGTGCAAAGGAATATTGACTTCCATCCTCTACTTTTCCGATAATAACATAGTCCTTGCTTCCGCTTCCGGAATCTGCCCTCTTCATCCAACCGTTTTTTATAGAATTTCCTTCACTTTTTCCAAGTACAACAAACAATATCAGAAGAATTCCCACGAAAAATATCATGAGGGACATTGTTAACTTCCTTACATAATACTCTGTAATGCGCTCCTCCTGATTTTCTCCGGGATATAAACGGCTCAGATCTGTCTTTACCCTGTCTCTTCCCGGAACCGGTATTTTCCACAGGTGCATTTTCTTGTATATTATGAGCACTACCTGATAGCAGATCTCCACTACACCCTTTTTTCGTTCCATAGTATTCTCCCTTTAGAGACTTTCACCGATCCGTTCCATGATCTTCTCTCCTACGATATAGGCGCACAAATAGATTGCAAGGCATACTGTCATTATGATATATCCGGTTATGTTATGATACAGCGATACAAAATAACCCGGATATGTGACACCTATATAGAATGAAATTGCAAAAGGCATCACTTCCATCACTCTCTGTTCCAGGCGTCTTCCCTGCAGCAATGTCATCATCTCCTGTGTCGTCTCCACTTTATCGCTGATCAATTCTGCAGTATTTCGTATGATCTGCGATACATTGCCTCCTCCCCTTTTCGCCACGGAGAGTATCGTCGAAAACTGCTGAATCTCCTCACATCCGCTGCGTTCTGCCAGATCTCCTATCAGTTCTTCCAATGTGATATTTACGATCATTCCTCTGCGGATCAGTTCCAGTTCACCATACATTGCGGATCGTTCGCCAAAAAGCAGACGAATATCTTCTCTGCTCTCCAAGAAAGCATTTTCCACGGCGTATCCGGTTCTGAGTGAATTAGCAACCGCAAGAAGACATTCCTTGAACTGCACGGTCAGTTCCCATCGTTTTTTCTCCCTCTGTTCTCTGACACACTTCCGAAAATAAAGAATTCCCGGGAAAATAAAGAGAATGACAGCAAACACCGAACGATAGAAGAACCAGGAAAAAAAGAGAATTCCGGCTGTTGTGCGCAGCAAAGGATTCATCAATTCACGAAAGTCCGGCCGCTTTAAGTTTCCCTTCATGAAGCAAGCCTCCCTTTTTCTGTAATTTACCAACTACATTACCTTCGCTGCTCTCCCCCAGTTCTTCAAAGCAGTACAATGGATTCAGACGGATTTCGCCGTTCTCACAACCCACTACTTCTGTAATTTCCAACACCTTTCTGCTTTTATCCCGAATTCTCCCCAGGTGCACAATAATATCCACGCCGGATGCTATCTGGTTGCGGATCGCCGGAAGCGGCAGATCCATTCCCATGAGTACCATATTCTCCAGTCTCGACAACATATCTGCTGCACTGTTTGCATGCCCCGTAGACATACTGCCGTCATGCCCGGTATTCATGCATTGCAGCATATCAATAGCTTCCGCGCCTCTCACTTCGCCTACAATGATCCTGTCGGGCCGCATCCGCAGAGATGAGCGGATAAGTTCCCGGATTCCGATCTCTCTGCATCCTTCCGCATTGCCATTACGTGTCTCCAGGCGCACTAGATTGGGAATTCCCTGAAGTTGCAGTTCCGCGCTGTCTTCGATGGTGATGATCCGCTGTTCCGGCGGAATGAATCCGGATAATACATTCAAAAAGGTCGTCTTCCCGCTACCGGTTCCTCCACTGACGAAAATGTTATATCCCGCCTTTACCAGTGTCTTCAAAAAATCCGCAGCTTCCGGAGATATAGTTTCCATCGCGATCAGTTTTTGCATGGTGATCGGTTTATCCGGAAAACGTCTTATGGTAATGATGGGTCCATTCAATGCAATGGGACTCATCACAATGTTCACACGGGCTCCATTGCTTAATCGCGCATCAACAATTGGTGATGCCTCATTTACCACTCTGTTACATCCGGCCACGATCTGTTGAATCACATCCTGGAGCTTTTCCATGGAATCGAAAGCCCGATCCAGTTCCTGCAGCTGTCCGTCCCTCTCTACAAAAATATGATCCAGTCCATTGATCATAATCTCCGTAACAGAGCTGTCATCCACAAAAATCTGCAGAATATCCAGCCGTCTCAGGGAATCAAACAATTCCTTACGCAATCGTCTCCGCAATTCCACAGAACACAATTCCAGATTTTCCTGTTCCATGAGAACTTCATCAATCGTATCCTCTACCTCTTCATCCGTATAGTCTCTTCCGTAATCCAGTCTCTCCTGCACCATTTGTCGAAGCTTTCTTCTCTGTTCCAAGTAATCCATTTTTTCTCTCCCTGTTCTAATTTTCCAGCATTGCTATTTCTTTCCTCACATACTCCGCCAATTCTCCTCTGGTAAATTGCTCCATTTCTGTGGGAAGCTTTTGAAAAAAGGGTAAAGCAAGTTTACGGGTTTTGCCTTTTACCGTGTCTTTTTCGCACAAAGCAAGCAATTGCTCATATTGATCCAGTTTCATTCGTGACATTTTATCTTCTTTGGTCAGCGTAAATACTTTGGTGCATATCTGCAGTACCTCAAACAATCCCTGTATACTTTCGCTCAGATCCAGTATGACATATTCATATTTTCCGAGTTCTTCGATCCGTTGGAAGAGGTTTCTCCACTCTTCCGGCGGGATTTCCAACAGGTTCTGACCGTTGCGCATCGGGGGAATGTAATCCAGACCGCCTTTGTGCTGGATGACCGTCTGCATCCGTAAAGAAAATTTTCCCGCATCTCCTGTCAGAAAATACAGCAGATCTGCCAGGTCTCTGCTCTGTCTCTCCGGAAGGAGTTCTGAGATCCCAATATAGTGTTCAAAATTGAGATACAAAGTGGGATGTTTTTCTGACAGCAATTGGCCCAGCGTCAGTGCAAAAGAACTTTGCAGACATCGATGTACCGGGGAATAGATACCTATAAATTTTGTCTTATACTCTGCACACAAAAACGGCAATTGTGTTCCCACCGTCTCCACATACAATTCCAGCAATTCCTTCCACACCTTGTCAGCTTCCTGGTACTTATTGATATTCGGAAACTGGTGAAAGCGAAGTGTCCCGCTTTCATTAAGAATCGCCTGGCATGCCGGCTCCAATGTACTCAGCGTATCCATGCAGGAAGATTCCGCCACTACCAGCATTGTCACCTCCCCATTTTTCTCCCGTTCCAACAGTTCCTCCATCTTTGTGTATGTATGGATCTCCCATGGCAGTTCCTTCTGCCTTCTCAAAAACTCCGAAAGAAGTCTCGCATACTCTTCTTCACGGTCGAACAGAACCATAACCGCTTCCTTCTGTTCCATCAATAAACTCCTCCTATGTATAACAGCACACTGCAAAAAACGGGACCGGCCATACAGATTCCGCTTGCCGGATGTGCTCTCTCCTCTGCAAAATACGCCTTCCAGCGTCCACAGCGGACAACATCCCACACATATTCACCCAGATAACACAATCTGTCCCACAGATTACGTGCCAGGTACATTTTGCAAAGTGCAAAAACTGCTGCGAATAGCAGCGCGAAAAATAGAAAACAGAGAACTTTTTCACCGGAAAAATATCCTGCACAGACACCCAGGAGTTTCACGTCACCGGCTCCCATGGCACCAATATAAAAAAACAGATAGAATGCCACTGTCGTCAGTAAAACATTGCAAAAATATTCCATAATCCCATAAATCCCCTGTTCCCACCATCGGAATGCCGCTCCGGCGATCAGGCAGCTCAGGATCAGGCCGTTGGGGATTCTGCGGCTTCTGTAATCATATCCGCAGGCAATACTTAATAGAAAACATAATACACACTTTATTACTGTGTTCGTTGCATTCTCACTCTCCTTTCCTTCGATTTACAAGTGGTAATGTGGGATGACTCTATCCCATAAAAGAATTCTTTCAGATCTTATAAGATATTTGATACAACCATCGCGATTGGTTGTAAGATGGATTATAGCCGTTGTTTTTCCGTCTGACAAGTGTTTTTCCGTAAAAAAATAATCTTTGGCACATTTTAACAGTCACCTTTCTCATACGTCCTTCCAAAATCCCGCAACTCCTTGATTTTACGGCATTTTCATCTGTCAAAGCATATGATAAACTGCCAGGCCGTATAATACCAGGATTCCCGGAAAGCCCAAAATACCCACTGTCAGAGCCGTAGCTGCATTGATTCCCACTGCTACCGTAAATCCCAGAATCTCTATCCCCCAATTTAGAAAATACATAAAGATCACTCCAAAAACACTCCGCAATACAAGGTTTAAAAACCACTCCGCCTTTTTTCCCAAAAAACTTATGGCAAAGAGCAGGACTGCTGCCCCAATAATCCACAATAGATTCTCCGGATGCTCCATTGTTGTCCTCCCGATCTTTCCGCTGTTTGTTATAATCTATTCCCATTTTTCGCAAAAATGTCTTCCAGTTTTATGTTAGGCAGGTATATTTTCCCTTTCTGCTTCCTATACTGTTAGCAGAAAGGATGGATTTTTACATGAAAATCTTTTTTAGTCAGGTAAATACAAATTCCGAAATGATCGAAGAAGATCTCGCACCGTTGGATTTAAAAGAATCCATAAGAAAAACCCGCCAGGCTCTGGATATCGCCTATGCGGGTTTCGATAATGCAATCGAAAGTGATCTGATCGACAGTTATATCTATGAAATTAATGCTTTGCAGAAACGGTATCAGCACCTCACCGAACTCGCCGCTTCCCAGCCTGTGCGGCAGGAAAAAACTTTATACCAGCATTCCCCGATTCGAGCCCTGGTCAGCCATGTTTTCGGTTAACTGATTTCTTCCGTAAGTCAGTCCCGCATACACGGTCTGCGAATTATTCATCACAGGACCGGAAGAATTCTGATCCTGAATCTGTCTGTAAGCATCACAGAGTGGTGCTATTACCTTCCGGATGTCCTGCAGCGCCGTTCTGTCGGCTTTTGCTTCGCACGCCGCCAGTCTGCGGATACAATACAGATACAGCCTGGAAAGCTCTGTCGCCGGACTGTATTCTCTGTGAAGAGAATTCAAAAGTTCATTGATACATCCCCTGGTCCTGCGAACCGCTTCCAGAAACTGCGCATCTTCTGCTGCCTGCTCAGCATCTGCAAGATACTGTAATGTCATTTCGTAGAGAATGACCACCAGCTGTGTGGCATTGGCCTGGGTGATCCGCAAGGTAAATTGTTGTTTACATTCTTTTGTCATTTTGAATCCTCACTTCATCGGAATCCATTACTGCAACAGCTGTAACACCTGGGAAGGTCTCTCATTTGCTTGTGCCAGCATGGAGGTTCCTGCCTGTGCCAGGATCTGATAAGTGGTATAGGAAGTCATTTCCTCCGCCATATCCACATCCATAATACGGGAATATGCCGCTGTCATGTTCTCACTGGTAACATCCAGGCTGTTAATGGAAGACTCCAGACGGTTCTGAAATGCTCCCAGTCTGCCGCGGACGGAGGATACATATTTGATGGCACCGTCTACTCTTGAGATGGCATCCTTTGCCCCGTCCTGTGTATTCACATCAATATCTTCAATTCCCATGTTCTGCAGAGTAACCGCGGGAATATTAACCTCCAGTACCTGTCCTTCGTTGGCTCCGATCTGCAGACGCATTGCTCCGATACCGGTAGCATCGATCTTCATGCCATCATAGGAATCTCCCTCTTTTGCTTCCGATACATCCAGACGCATTTCAAAGCCGTTCGTGCCGGTGATCGTCAGAAGATTATCCTTCATATCCGTCTTTAAGGGTTCTACCTCTTTAAATCCGTCTCCGAATTTAATATCTCCGTCTACTTCAAAATTTCCCTCTGCATCTTTCTTAAATTTCATAGACTGTATGGTATATTCTTTTACCGGTACATCCGGAGAGCAATAATTTACTTTAATCTCCTGCTTATCGGTGTATCCCTTGAGATCAAATTCTCCGTTCAACAGCTTCTGCCCGTTGAATTCCGTGGTATCCGAGATACGGGTGATCTCTTCCTTCAGCTGCGCTACTTCATCCTGTATGGTTGCGCGGTCATCCTCTGTCATAGTGCCGTTGGCAGCCTTGACGGAAAGCTCATTGATACGCTGCAGCATCTCACTGATCTCTGTCATTGCTCCGTCTGCAATCTCTATAATGGATACGCCGTCACTGGCATTCTGATTGGCCACGGACAGTCCCTCGATCTGAGCATTCATACGCTTGGACATTGCCAATCCGGCAGGGTTGTCCTTGGCGTGATTGATCTTCAGTCCGGAAGAAAGTCTCTCCAATGATTTGGACAGCAGATCGTCATTTGTGGATAAGGCATTGTTGGATAACATTGCCGATACGTTGTAATTGATTCTCATGTGTTACTCCTTACTTTCCGCTGCTGTCTGCGACAGCCTGCAGGAATCCTTTTGCCAGACGGTACAGCTGTTCCGTATCGATCCGACTCTCTATGGTATCTGCATTTTTTGTCTCTCCGGCTGCCATCCTTGTCATATCCCGGGAGCTGACGATGGGAAGCTTTTCCGCTTTCCAGTCTGCAGAAGTATCTGTCTGAATCCGTTCAAGGAATATATCGGAGGTCTTCTCTAATTTCGTAACCTCTTCCGGTGTATTTCCTACGAGATAGCCATCGATGGTGTCTCCCTTTACCTGTAAATGTGCCTCCAACTCCATATCTCCGGCATTCACCCGGATCTCCACAGCTCCTACAGCTCCGGCTCTCTGCTGTAAGATAAGATGGACTCCCGCCAGCTGCTCACCCAGGAACATCGGAAGAAAATATTCCTGCTTCGCCTGAAGGCTCTCCGCAAGGCGCAGCTGCTTGTGTACCAGCTGCAGCTGTTTTACATCCAGATGTTCATCCGCCTGTTCCAGACTTATGGTCTCCACATCTTCTGCCGTATTCTGAAGCATGGACCGATAATCCTCTGCAAAATTCTGCTGATCCAGCTGTTCCCACAGTTCGGAAGTTTCTGTCCCGACAGGCACTTCACCTGTGCCTGTTACCGTCTGCGGGACTTCTTTTTCCTGCCGATACTTTTCTCTGTATCTGCGCAGATTGCCAAACATCTCCGCCGGATCATCCATAAGTGCCTGGGCCGCCAAAAGATTCGATGCGCTGATGGGAACTTCTCCCCTTTGCAGTAGTTCTGCGGCTTCCGGCGTTGTATTTCCCGCCTCACGCATCTGCTGCAGTCCTTCCCGGTCATACGCTGCTCTGCTTTCGCCATCATCTGACACCTCTGTCAGAACCTCTTTTGCCATACCCATCCGAATCTGTTCAGATATATTATTCTCGGACAAATGAATCTCCTGTGTCAGCCCGGTATCCTCCGACACTTTCCAGTCCATATGAGAAGCCCTTCTGCTCCTGGCTGCCGTCAGCAGAGTGGAAAATTGTAAATCTGCACCGGTATTTACTACCGCGCCTACCGCTGCGCCATCCTCTCTTTCGACCTGATGCACCATTCGATAAATTCCAATATACGCTTTTCGCTCCTCTTCTGTAACATCCTTTTTCCGCTCCAACTGATATAGGAAACGGCTGTAGTCCTCCACTTCTTCCTCATAGCTTTGGGGGTTCTGTGAAAAATAGGACTCCAGTTCGTTAAAGGTCTTCTCCAGAGGATTTACACCATCCCGGATCATCTGTAACACATTTTTCGGTGTCAGTCTGTCCACTACTGCGGTGACCTGTCTGTCAGCTTCTTTGACCTTCTCGATATTTTCCGGTGTAATTTCCATATTGTTATATGCCAGAATCCGGACAGCCCGCTGATTTTCCGATGTTTTTTCTAATGACATATCTGTCAGAATGTCATCTACATTAGAAAATGCTTTCCGGATGCTGTCTCCCAGATCGCTTCTCGGCGCCGTCATCAGAGTCTCATAACGTTCGCCCGCTTCCTCATAGGCTTTCTGCATTGCAGCGCCTTCCTTATGGAAGCCAGAAACTGTCTCTGTGGCAGCATTCTGTTCCAGGCTATAGGGTCCCAGTACTCCAGCAGGCAATCCCGGCAATTCAGAAGCCACCTGCACTGCCTGGGTATAAGTCTCATATTTCGTCACTGCCTGAGACTCACCGGGAAAATATTTTCCGGCAACCTCTGCCTCCGCCTTTCGCAGCGCTGCGATCAACTGCTCCATGGGGGCTGTATCAATAGAAAAATCACTCTGTAAAAGCTTTACGTTCACTTCTGCCGTCATGCGAAGGCGAATCTCTTCCAGCTGTTTTCTTGCTGCCAGATTCTCTGCCGTGGCATTCCACTTTGCATCTGAGAACCAGTCCTGCAGCATTTTATCTGCTTTTTCATAAATCGTATCCTGTCTGCCCAGGTTCGCATACATCGGGGATTTTCCCTCCGCAATTGCCGCCGCTGCTGCCTGCGCAAAAGTGTCCTCCGTGACAGGATAGGAAATGCCGTCCAGTTCCACAAGCTGTTGCAGCGTATCCGTGGTCAGCGCAAGGTCGGCACTTACCAGCCACTGTGCCTTCTGTCTGTTCTCATCGTTTACCGTCAATCCCGCATCCGCAATTACCTTGTCCATCTGCTCCTGCAGTTCCTGCGGGACATCATTATTCTGTACTTTCGCACCGCTGTTCTCTGCCACATAGAGGTTCCAGATCTCCGGTTCCAGTCCATTATCCACCAGGTAGCTGACAGTTCCTTCCTCCGGTTCCTTCAGGGAAGCTGCCATATCCCAGGCGCTTTTCAGTTCATTTATATTTTCCTGTGTCAAAGGAAGATCCGCGGAACGGAACTGCTCTTCGATGCTTCGGGCTAAAGTATCACTTCCTACCGCTGCCGCCAGGGTATCCATGTCGATATCATCCGTATATCCTGCGATCTGCTGTCCGGAACGCACCAGCTCTGCCTTGATCTTATCCACGATGGTGACCGCTGTATCCTGATCTAATTCTCTAGGATCAAATCCATCCTCACAGGCCTTCGCATAGTCCTCCTGTGACATGGTATGCGACAACAATGTCATATAGTCCTGCTGCAACGCCACATTAGCATTCCCGGCATCCTGCTGCAGCTCAATCAGAGATTTTCCTTTGTTGTTCTCCTCCTTTTCCAAAGAAGACATGGGCACTGCGGCCTGTCCACTCTCGTATACTGCCCCGAAATTCACATTTACGCTCTTTTTACTGCGCCATGTCTTGTCTTTGCCCCAGCTGTTTTTCTCTGTCCGGTTACTTTCTGTTCTATTGTCATTTTCATTGATCGTCTGATTCTGAAATGTTATCTTCACGCCTGTCGTCCTTTAAATCCTCTTACGAATGCAAGCATTTAAAGAGGTCTTAGTGATATTTACATGTCTCTGAATAGTTAAGAAAAAAGATGAGTGCACTTTTGGATCACACTCATCTTTTATTTCGGTAGTTTTATGTAATTTCTTAACCTGACCTAGAACAGAAATACCGCTGCACCGTAGGGCGGCAGATCAAAGCTGATGGAGTAATCCTTATAATGATAAGGCTTTTTCTCCGCCATAATTTCTGCGGGAATCTCGTTGCCCCAGCCGCCGAACCGTTCCTCATCACTGTTCAGCAGAAGCTTATATTTTTTCTTCTTAGGCACGGGAACGGTATAGTTCTCCCATTTCATCGGGGTCATGTTGAGTACAAACAGCAGATTATTCTTGCCACTGGAACATTTTCTCACGAAGCAGTATGTACTGTGCTCCGCATCATCCGCGTTCATCCATTCAAAGCCGTCCCAGGTATTGTCAAGCTCGTACAGAGCAGGGTATTTACGATACAGCTTTAACAGCTCCTTTACATAAGTATGTACGCCCTGATTCAGCTTCTCTCCTAACAGATACCAGTCAAGCTCACGCTCTTCGCTCCACTCTCGCTCCTGTCCGAAATCCTGTCCCATAAATAATAATTTCTTGCCGGAATGCCCGAACATGTAGCTATACCCCACACGAAGGTTGGCATATTTATCTGCCGGATATCCGGGCATTTTATTCACCATGGAGCACTTCAGATGCACCACTTCATCATGGGATAAGGGTAAAATATAATTCTCGCTGTCATTATAACTCATAGCAAAGGTCATGGCGTAATGATCGCCTTTCCGGTACAGAGGATCCAGCTTCATATACTCGCAGAAATCATGCATCCAGCCCATATTCCACTTGAAGGAAAATCCTAAGCCTTCCTCCCCGATACCACTGGTGACATTAGGCCATGCGGTAGATTCTTCGGCAATCGTCAAAAATCCCGGATAAGTTCCGCGGATCACTGAATTCAGATGATGGAAGAACTCAATGGCTTCCAGGTTCTTATTGCCGCCAAATTTATTCGGCAGCCATTGTCCGTCCTTTTTACCGTAATCCAGATACAGCATGGATGCTACTGCATCTACACGGATACCGTCTACATGGAACTCTCTCAGCCAGAACAGAGCATTGGCTACCAGGAAGTTCTTCACTTCATTTTTGCCATAATTAAATATCTTCGTTCCCCATTCAGGATGTTCTCCCAAACGAGGATCGGGATGTTCAAATATGCACTGTCCGTCAAATTCTGCCAGTCCGTGTGCATCGGTTGCAAAATGTGCCGGTACCCAGTCCAAAATAACTCCAACGCCTGCCTTATGCAGTTCATTGACCAGATACATAAAATCCTTAGGCGTTCCGTAACGGGATGTAGGCGCATAGTATCCGGTCACCTGATACCCCCAGGAGCCATCATATGGATGCTCTGCGATTCCCATAAGCTCTACATGGGTGTATTTCATCTCTTTCAGATATTCCACGATCCGGTCGGCAAACTCCCGATAATTATAAAATCCTTCCGCAGTACCGTTATTCGGATGCTTCATGAAAGAACCGATATGACACTCATAGATCGCCATGGGCTCCTTGTTCATATCTTTTTTATCCCGGGCTTCCATCCACTTGGAATCCTTCCAGTCGAATCCCGTGATATCCGTAACGATGGACGCTGTTCCGGGTCTGTATTCCGCATAATTGGCAAAAGGATCGGCTTTGTACAGCTTTCTGCCATCCCTCGCATAGATCAGGAACTTATACATTGTTCCTTCTTCCACGCCGGGAACGAACAGCCCCCAGATACCGCCCTCTCCCAGCTTCTGCATGGGATGCGATTCCTCGTTCCATTCATTGAATGTACCGATGACATTCACCTGTGCTGCATTTGGTGCCCATACCCCGAAATAGACTCCCTGCACACCATCTTCCGTCGACAGATGCGCGCCCAGTTTTTTATAAATATCATAGTGCGTTCCCTGGGCAAAAAGATACTGATCTGCTTCGGAAATAAATACCTTCTCCTGCGTCATAGCTGCGCCTCCCGCTATATATTTTTAACTATTCAGAACCCCATTCGCAAAATCGCATTTTCAATGCTTTCCTTTTGCTCATGTGGTTACTTCGCCCTATAAACATTGATAAATGTTCTTACGAATGCAAGCATTCGACGCCCATTCGCCAATGTTTACATGGCTCTGAATAGTTATACAAAATCTTTCTCAGTGAGGATGATCATATCCTCATCGTCATATCTCTTGGCAAACAGAACATCAAAGAAATGTTTTAATGTCTTTTTATTCGCATGAGCGATTGCTTCATCCACGATTTCTTTTACATCCACCACGGTAACTACATGATCTATCGTCTGCATATCCTCGATTCTGGTATGCAGTGCCAGAACACCCAGTTCATCGATGGAATATTCCCTCTCCCGTGCATACTGCCTTCCGAACGCTACCAGTGTATCATTGCTGAGTGCTTCGACATCCATGCGGGAAGTGAAGCTTTCCTGCAATTTCTCATACTTTTCCAGAAAACGATCTATCTCTTTCCTGGTATCTTCCAATATAATGACAATGCCCTGATTCTCCTGCTGCAGCGCTTTATACATCGTGTCCACAGTTTTACTATTCATTTCCGATGCCTTACAGATGATAAGTGCACCGTTCTGCAGTCTGTTCAGGGTCTCGGCTGCATCTTTTTTGTTCAGCGCATGGCCGGAGATTTTGGCAACTTTTCCGGAGAAATTGCTGTCGGTAGCCTGAATCTCACGAATCATATTTTTCGCAAGAGATAAGGTATCCATGCCTTCTTCACCGGTGATGATCACATTGCCGGTATAGGCAGCCAGGCTGATATTATCAATGGCTTTGACTAACTGTTCTCTTGCGGACTTACTCTGAATAAAGGGAGCATACAGCTCGCGCTCTTCTCTGGTAAGCGCACGGACTTTTGCCTTGTCTCTCTCCACTACGGGAGGCTCCGGGGTCTGTGGCTGCTCATCCTCATGGACTTCTTCTACCGCTTCTTCCGGCTCCGCTTCAGCCTCCGCTACGGATTCCTCCGATGCTTCCTCGGTCTCTGCTGTGGTTTCCTCCGGCACCTCTGGGATTTCTGCAGCCGGCTCCTGCGTCACTTCCATATCGACGACAGCGTCCGGTTCCTCTGTTGCGGATTCTTCTTCATATTCCGCTACGGCAGGTTCCTCTTCAAGTTCTTCTACCTCTTCAGTGTCAACGATATCCGTATCAGCAGGTTCTGGTTCTGGCTCTTCTTCAGAAACTTCCGCAGGAGCTTTTTCTGTTTCATCGTTTACATCCGCAATCTCTTCCAGCTCTTCAACTTCATCTGTATCCGTAACCGTATCAGCATCCACCGCTTTTTCTTTTTCCAGTTTTTCTAACAGGCCATCTCTTACCGCCTGTTCAAATTCCGTGAACATGGCACCGGTCTGCTGTAGTACATGCTGGCGGACTTCTTCTTCTCTCTTTTCGAGGTTTTCTTTCTTTTTACGCTCCCACTCTGCCAAAATGTCTTCAATATTGATCTGACCGGTAATCTGCTTCTCAATGCTTTCTGCCTCGGGCATTACCAGACTGATCTGTCCGTCGGATTCCTGTGCCAGTACATTCGCCAGCTCCTTGGGAGGTTCCACCGGTGTAGTCGCTTCCGGCTCCACTTCTGCTTTCGATAATTCCGGCACAACATCCTGTTTCTTAAGAGATGCGGGTTCCTCCGGCAGGATTTCCTCGGTCTCTACCTCCGGAACCTGAGACAGGTCACCGATCTCTCCGGTCTCACCAAAGAATACCTCGGAACCTTCGATCTGCTCGGTCTCCGGCTCCAGATCATCCTCACTGACCTCTGCAATCTCCGGATAATCCAGAGATTCTGTATCGGAATCCATCATAGGTGCTACGATAGAACGGGTAATGGAGTCCGATGTCGCTTTTGCGGTATCTCCTTTTGGCTCCTCACCGAGGACTTCACGAAGTCCCGCTGCAAGTTCTGCCTGCAGATTGATGGTATTATACTGCCCCACATCCATGGTCTTCACATGAATATCGTAATCATCCTGTACCGGCTGTGTCGGTGTCTCCTGCTGTGCGGGTTGCACCGGATCATATATCTGTGTATCTCCGTTCACCTGATCATAACCGGAATCCTGTACGTAGCTCTGGTTCTGATCATAGCTGCTATCCTGTGCATAACTCTGATCCTGATCATAGCTGCCGTCCTGTGCATAACCCTGCTCTTGATCGTAGCTTCCGTCCTTGGCGTAACTTTGCTCATAACTTTCATTCCCGCTATACTCGTTATCCTGCACAGAGTTCTGCGACGGGATATGGCTTCCGGGCGCGTCGAACCGATGATCGTATTTTTCCTGCTGCTCCGGTGTCAACGGCTGATGGAGCATTTTCAGTTCCATTGCCTTAATAACGTATTTTCCCTCACCAAACCAGAGGATCAGTTCATCACATTCCTCTACGCATCTGGCTGCCAGTCCGACTCTATGATACAAATAGGCCAGTTCATATGCCCATTTTTCCCTATAGTCTCTCTTCTTGAGTTCCTCCAGAACAGCAATTCGTTCTTCCAGACTCACATCCTGCGCCTCATACAATTTATACTGCAAAATGTACCTTCCCGGATCCTTGGGCGCCACCTGTACAAATTCCTTATAATATTCTATTGCCTGCACATATTCTTCCATTTTAATGGAAAGCTCGCACAGAGAATAGCAGATGGTCCTTCCGCCGGGACGTCGCTCGTATGCTAAAAGCAACATATCTCTGGCATCCTCATATCTGCGATTGATCTTATAGAGGTCGCTGATCGTACACAACATCATGACACTTTTTACACGACGCCAGTCAATCGTGTCGGCAATTTCAGCCGCCTGTGCATATTCTCCCCGGCTGATCAGGTCTTTGATTTCTTCCGCTCTTAATTTATATTCACTCTTATCCAAGGTATTTCGCTCCCTTAACCTTTTCTTGTCCTAAGTTCCTTATTTCATCAAAGCAGACTGTCCCACTTTTTTCTTATTCAGTGTATCATAGTCACTATACGTATGTCAAAATCAAACTGGGGAAATTGTAGTGGAAATTACGCGAGCAATGAGCCGCGCATAGGCATAAGGAAAGACAGCGATGGACGCTCGCGCACACATCGTTGTCTTTAATCACAGATATTTTCCCGTAATGCTGTCTGCATTGGCTGCGATCTGCTCCGGAGTTCCCACAGCAACGACCCTGCCACCGTCTTCTCCGCCGCCGGGTCCCATATCAATGATGTAATCGGCATTGCGGATCACATCCAGATCATGTTCAATGACAAGTACCGTTGCCCCATTGTCTACCAGCGCCTGAAATACCTGCAACAGGGTCTGTACATCTAACGGATGCAGTCCGATCGTCGGTTCGTCGAATACAAATACGGAATCTGATTGTCCTCTGCCCATTTCACTGGCCAGCTTCAGCCGCTGGGCCTCTCCACCGGAGAGGCTTGGTGTCTCTTCTCCTAATGTTAAATATCCCAGTCCCAGATTTTTCAGGACTTCCAGCCGCTGATGCACGACTTTCCAATCCTCTGTCGCCTGCAATGCCGTCGTTACATCCATCTCCATCATCTGCGGCAGAGAATAACGTTTCCCCCGTTTGTTCTCATAGCAGATGTCCCATGCTTCTCTGGCATAGCGGGAGCCGCCGCACTCCGGGCAGGGCACATCCACATCCGGCAGGAACTGTACGTCCAGACTGATCTGTCCGGTACCGTCGCAGACCGGGCATCTTAATTTTCCGGTATTGTAGGAAAAATCTCCCGCCTTATATTTCTTATTTTTCGCATCCGCGGTTTTTGCATAAATTTTCCGTAGTTCGTCATGCACATTGGCATAAGTGGCTACCGTGGACCGCACATTGATGCCGATGGGGGATGCATCGATCAGTTTTACATGGGCGATGCCCTCTGCGGTGATACTTTTTACATGGCCGGGCAAATGTTCGCCGTTTAACTTTGCTTCCAGTCCGGGAATCAGGCTTTCCAGCACCATGGTGGTCTTACCGGAGCCGGAGACACCGGTAACGACCGTAAGTCTTCCTTTGGGAATGTCTATTTCCAGAGGTTTTACCGTATGGATGGCATCTGTGGACAGATGGAGCTTTCCCAGTGCAAATATTTCCTCCCGAGCGATGGGCTTACGGATACGCATATCCGCAGTCTGCGCCAGAAAAGGACCGATCATGGACTCCTTTTTGGCGATTACCTCTGGAATCGTACCCTGTGTGATCACATAGCCGCCTCCGGCACCGGCTTCCGGTCCCATCTCGATCAGCCAGTCCGCTTCGGACAGAATCTGGGTATCATGGTCTACCAAAATAATGGAGTTGCCGTCAGCGATCAGGTCATGCATCACCGCATTCAACCCCACAATATTCGAAGGATGCAGACCGATGGAAGGCTCATCCAGCACATAGAGCACTCCTGTGGTACGGTTCCGCACTGCACGTGCCAACTGCATCCGCTGTCTCTCCCCGGTGGACAGAGAGGCTGCCGCACGATCCAGAGACAGGTAAGTAAGTCCCAGATCCATCAGACGCTTCGCCACAGTCTGGAAAGATTCACAGATGGATTCCGCCATGGGCCGCATCTCTTCGGGCAAAGAATCCGGCACTCCCGCTACCCAGTCCACCAGTTCTTTCAGGGGCATCTGGCAGGCCTGCGCAAGCCCTATGCCCCGAAGTCTCGGTGCTCTGGCCGCATCCGAAAGTCTGCTACCACCGCATTCCGGACAGATGTCCTCCTTTAAGAATTTTTCCACACGTTTCATGCCCTTTTCGTCTTTTACCTTTGACAGCGCATTTTCTACCGTGTATACCGCATTGAAATATGTAAAATCCAGTTCTCCCGCCTGATTGGTCTTCTTCGCCTTATAAAAAATATGTTTCTTCTCCGCGGGACCGTGATAGACGATCTCTTTTTCCCGATCTGTAAGTTCCCGGAAAGGCACATCCGTCCGCACTCCCATTTCCCGACAGACATCTGTCATTAAAGACCACATGAGACTGTTCCAGGGTGCCACCGCTCCCTCGTCAATACTCAGGGAATCATCCGGCACAAGAGAATCCAGGTCCACAGTCCGCACACTTCCCGTACCGCCGCATTTCGGGCAGGCTCCCTGAGAATTGAATGCCAGTTCCTCTGCGCTGGGAGCATGTACCTTCGCTCCGCATTCCGGGCACAGGATCTCCTGCTCCGCCGCTACTTTCAGGGTCGGAGGCACATAATGTCCGTTAGGGCAACGGTGGGATGCCAGTCTGGAATACATCAGACGCAGACTGTTCAAAAGCTCCGTTCCGGTTCCAAAGGTACTGCGGATCCCGGGAATTCCGGGGCGCTGATGCAGTGCCAGAGCAGCTGGAACATAGAGGACTTCATCCACCTGCGCTTTCGCCGCACCAGTCATACGTCTTCTCGTATATGTGGACAGGGATTCCAGATAACGTCTGGAGCCCTCTGCATAGAGGACACCCAGTGCCAGCGAAGATTTCCCCGAACCGGATACACCGGCGATCCCCACAATTTTGTGCAGGGGAACATCCACATCTATATTTTTCAGGTTATGAACCTTTGCACCTCTTACCTTGATATGTTTTGGTTCATTAGCTTCGTATTCCATGACAGCATTCCTCATCTTTTGATTTCATTTATTAAAACAGATCCAGCATATTATCCAGATAGATTTCTTCTCTGACCTGCAGCTGGTACTCCGGCTTCGTCATATAGTACAGTAAAAATTCCAGAACCAGTGCACTGCCCAGTCCCCGACCCTCGATCTTATAATTGGAAAATCCCATAGGCTGATAGATCTTCTGAATGTCTTCCACGCTGATAAATCCGGGATTTTTCATGGCTTTGGAGAAACGATAGCCCTCCTCCGCCCCCGGCGAGGTACAACTAAAATCCGGCTCCTCTCCCAGATTCCTGCGGCTGACGGCTTCGTAGCATTCCTTCCTGTCCTTACAGCCGAAATAACAACACTCATTGCACAAAAATTCCACTTTGTCTTTCTGTGATTCTGTCAGCGTATTTAATTTTTCATAAACCTTGTTCAGGCGGAAATCCGGTACAACATAGCGAAAATCGTCTCTGTCGGTCTCCTTTTTTAACGCTTCAAAATCCGTCAGAACTTTCGTAGTGGAAGATACCGGATAAAGCTCCGGATAATGACTTTTCAGATACTGTAACAGCAGCTCCGAGTGGACGATCACGCCGTTCTCCGGGGTTGCATTTTCCGCGAACAGATCACAGAGTTCATTGCATTTTCTGTCTGAAAGATGTTCCTTGCGAAGAAGGGAATTACTGAAGGTCAGACGGGCTGAAATGCCATATTCCTGTAACAACGCCAGCACTTCTCTTGCATCGTGATCCTCCAGTGAAACGCGGCCGCCTCCCCAGATGCAGTCCGGCGGTGCTCCATAGATGGAACCAATGTCGCACCAGTCATAAAAATATTCCCGATGCTCCCGGAACAATGGCAGAAATATCCGGTATAGTTCATAGAATTCAAACAGACCGGGAAGATGGTAATATGCTGTTTTTTGCATATGCCTCATACTAATCTCCATTCCACCACTTTACTCCAATACACACTTGCCGCTCTATACGGATCGCGCGTCATCTTTTCTTTTTCCGAAAGCCTCACAATTCACAATAATATCGCCATTCTCCTGTATGGTAATATTCTGCCAGTGAAATGTATTTTCATTTCTTTCCACGAAACGCCATTTTCGATTGGGCTTTTCCAAAACGGTTCCTGTCAATATTCCATTTTCCATGGTAAAACACAAATTTGTAAATTTACTCTTGCATGCATATACCATATCATAGCAATGGGTCTTTGAATTATATATTCTAAGTCCGACACCATACTCACCATCCGGCTGTGGAGAAGTCTCCCTCGTCGCTCTGGAAGGACATATGAACATATCTTCAATACCTATCCCGTTCAATACCCGTCTGAAGATCCACTCTCCTTTTAACTGGCGCTGCGGCCTGCTACGATCACCATCTATAAATTTATCTTTATATTCAAATTCCCAATCACCCAATAGCGGAGCAAACCAATCGTATTCCTCCGGAATAGTTTCTTCCGATTGTCCATATAAAGCTTCTATAAAGCTGTCCATAATGTTTTTTGCCTTCCTTGTACCTGCGTCAAATTCTTCCGGCAATAATTGCCTTCACTTCTTCTATCTCCTTGTCTGTGGCTGAGGCTATCTGCTCTGCCGACAGACCATTCTTGTGCATTTTTATAATCAAACCTGCTTCACCTTCTATACGCCCCGTTTCTCGACCGATGGCAATGCCTTTTTCTTCAATTCCTTCGCCTAAATTGCACATAGCGCTCACATCCTTTCGCATATTTTCTTCTATGGGAATATCATATTCATTTCCTATAATGCTCAACTTTTCATCTACCGTAAGTTCTTGGGACAGCAATGCTCCTAGCAGACGATGCAATTCGTAGGTCTCGTCGTGTTCCGGCAGTTCCTTCGCCAGTCCTATCATTACGATGTTGATCAGATCCAGATTTCCTTTCCATTCATAGGAACCGATCAGATCCTCTTTGGTCAGATGAATATGGCTCATGGTATTTTCCTCCATATTCATGCATATCCAAATAGAATAGACTCTTTTGATGTCATTGTAACTCGAATTCTCGAAATCCCGTTCTTTCTGGGAAGAGACCAGTCTGCTGACATAAAAAATCGCCCGGTTTAAAATCTCATACTCCCCCGGTTCGTCTTTCTGTGCTTCTACATTAATGATGATCTGCGACAGACCGTCCTTCGTCCGTACATAAAAGACAATATCAAATCGTGCCAGTCCTTCGTTGATCTCTTGGTTTTCCGTATTAAAACCGACAATACGTTGTCCGTTTCGGTCAAGTACCGCGTTGGTCAGCCCCGGCTCCACAGGTACCGCACTGATATAAGGGGTTCCTTCTATACAGTCTGCAACTGCTTTGGAATTCATTCCCTTAAATTCATCCACGGTTTTGATCAAAATCTGTGCCAGGATTCTTTTGTGTCCTACCAGCCGCTTCACTCTTGCATCATACTGCGCTTTCAGATCGGCTGCTTTTACTGCATTCTTCAGTTCTGTGTTCAAATAGCTTCCTCCTACATTATAACTTACCTGTTTTTCTGATACAACTGGTTTCTGTGTGGGGTTTGCCTCTCCTGATTTCCCGGGGAAGCAGGTTGACATCAGCTTTCGCTGATAAAGAAAATTCATAAGTGATATGTACTTATAGAGGAAGCATACTCTATATTTTTTAATTATGCAATAACTATATTTCAAAATATACTATTTAAGGGGATCACTCTCAATCCCCCCTATTTTTCCCTCTCCGATTAATAGCATTCATCTGTGTTCAAACATGATCTGGGGTTCTTTGAGGTTCGGGTTTCTGTCAGGTTCATCCAGCTGTTTAGATTGACCAGTACACAGTTTATTATTCTAAAAATTCCACGGCAGATATGCCGCCAGACGAGGTTGCTTCCGATGCAGAAGATTAGTGTCCCAATTCTATCATTGTTTTTTCCTCTGTTTTTATAATGTCTTTTATCCCCGGAAGCAATCCTCGACCTGCTTCACAATCACTTCATCCAGCCAGCCCTTCTTCGCCATATCCCACAGGATCTCACAGGCTTTTTCGTGAGACATGCCCTGTTTATAGGGACGGCTTTCCGTCAATGCCTGGTAGATATCTATGCATGCCATCATGCGCTCCTGTGTGTTCAGTTCCACTGCTGTCTTCCCGAAAGGATAGCCGGTTCCGTCCAGTCTCTCATGGTGAAATGCCGCCCAGTCACGGATCTCGTCAAAATCATCAATGTCCGACAGAATATAATAGGTATATGCCGCGTGATGCTTCATCACCGCAAATTCATCTTCCGTAAGTCTTCCCGGTTTCTCCAGAATCTCATTTCCTACCGCTACTTTTCCGATGTCGTGCAAAGCGCCCGCAAGGTACATTTTCTGCACGGTTTCTTCATCAAATCCCATATAGCGGCTCAACCGTTCCGCATCCTCTGCTACACCGATGGAATGGGTGCTGGTGAATGGAGACTTGTAATCGACGATCTGTGCAAAAAAGCTCGCCAGCTCCTTGATCTGTGCGAAGCTTAGCTCCTGTTTGATGCGGGGGATTTTCTCCCACAGATTTTTCTCAAAGCTATCCTCTCCCAGTGTCAGAAAATGCGGCAGGGGAAACGCCTGCAGGAAAGCATCCACACATTCTTTGTCCACAATGGTCCCTTCATTTTTGTGAAGATATCCACAAGCTTTATTAAAAGTATCCTCCGTAAATCCCTTTGCACCGTATGCCCGGTCCAGCAGATCGCTTAAATGAATGATTCGGGAAAAAATCGGAACCTCTTCCCATGTTTTTCCAAACGGTCCACTCCCATTGGCATTTTCATGGTGATACAGAATTACATTCTTCACATCCGTATGGAAGGGAAGTCTCTGTATATTTTTTTCACCCAGGGTACAGTGAATTCCTACCTGAGAAGCTTGCGGAACATTTGTAACATCCTTATGTAATTCTTCCTGAATATACTGTGTCAGCGCATTATCATGAAGCAGGGCACATGCTGCCAGATCCTGCAGGCTCTCACCGCTGATCCCCAGCTGCTCTGCCATGCAGACACTCATGTATGCCACACGCTTCGCATGTTTGTCAGACACATGTACCAGCTCTGCCTCCACACAGTCCAAAGCATACGAACAGGCTGACAATAATCCTAAAACATCCAGTAACATTTCTATATCTCTCCAATCTCTTTATAACACACCTATTATGACAATGATTTATGTGAAAAGCAAGCATATCCTGGACAATAAATTATATCAAAAAGGAGCATCTCCCGGTACTGCAGAGTTGCTCCTTCTTACTGTCCATTGATCGGATTATGTTAGCTATTGATCCTCTTAATTACTTCTTCCATTACAGGCATCGCAGGTATTGCTCCTTCTCTCTCAACACATAGGGAAGCCACCGCATTTCCAAAGCGGACACATTCTATCATTTCCTGTAAAGAATATTCTTCTATACGCTTACCGGATTCACAAATCTTATATAAAAAGCCTCCCATAAAAGAATCTCCGGCACCGGTGGTATCCACAACTTTGCTGGAATAACCTGAAACATATGCTTCCTGCTGATCCTGCAGATATACAAACGATCCTTTTTCGCCTAAAGTAATGAGTACTATTTTTGCGCCATACTCTGTTATGCTCTCTGCTGCTTTCCGAACATCCGTATAACCTGTTAATAGCTCAATCTCTTCTTCTGATACTTTAACGATATCTGCATATTCTAAAATACTTCTCATCCATTTACAGGCTTCTTCCTGTGAATCCCATAAACTGGCTCTGTAATTCGGATCATAAGAAATAATTGTTCCATTATTTTTCGCAGCTTTTAATGCAATAAACTCTGCATTTCTGGATAGTTCATCTGTTAACGACAAAGAACCTACATGAAGAATACGGCTTTGGCAGATGATATCTTTCCGTATTTCCTCAGCCTTCAGACCGATATCTGCTCCGGGTTTTCTGGCAAACGCAAAATTTCGTTCTCCGTTATCTGCCAGTTTAACAAAAGCAAGTGTTGTAAAATAGTCTGCATCACTTATTAATCCTTCGGTTGAGACACCGCATTTATCCAAGGTTTCCTTTAAGAAATCACCCAGGAAGTCTTCTCCTATTTTTCCGATAAATGCTGTTTGGGCACCCAGCCGTTGTGCCGCAACCACAACATTAGCAGGTGCACCTCCCGGATTTTGTGTATAAGACAATGTTTGTCTTTCACTCTCTTTTTTCCCGGTAAAATCAATCAATATCTCTCCCAGAGAGGTAATATCATAATGCCGTTTTGTCCTATATTTTATATCTACGCCTATATTTCCTTGTGGGTATAATTTTCCTGTATAGCGATATAAACCATGCTCCCACAATAATGTAAATGTATTTCCGTCTATGAGGATATCAATATCTGTTTCTTTTTCCATCATTTCACAGGGCACAGTCCGTATACCATATCTGGAAGCTCTGTCTGCCCGGTTATAATTCACGGTCATTTCTTTATTTGAAGAATCAAAGCATATTGTCACTGTATGTCTGTCTGTATCATATAGATCAATACACAACAACTCTCCATCTCCCGGCAGCTTTCCCTTCAGTTCTACCATAACCGGCTCACTTTGCGGTGGTATGTTTTCACCGGTCCAATGTTTTTCCAATGTTCTGCTGAAGAGCTTCATCTCAGCTTTCACTTTATCAGCCACTTTTGCGCACAAGCGCCTGTTATCATCTAAATACCACACTCGTGATACATCCAGTATTCCACGATACCCCTCCTCCGGACCGAAATCCCGGATCCAGGGCATCCACAGCCAGCCGCCCAGCCAGGCAACAGACCGTATTTCCCCATGCAATACCGGATATGTCTGTGCTGCATAATAATGAGTTCCAAGATCCAAAGTTCCGCTTATCTCTTTATGGAATTCACATTTGTCAAAATCCACCTGTCCGGACAGATACAGCGTCGTTACACTGTCTTTTTCATACATCGGCGAAGTTGTCAAAAACCAGACATCATCAAGGCAGAAGGCATCCGGACATTCAAACATTCTGCCCTCACCGGGCTCTGCTTCGTACAAAATTCCGCTATACGTCCAATGGTACAGATCGATAGAAGAGAAAAGATAAATTCTTCCGCAGCTGTCCGGATGTTCAATTCTTCCGGTGGATCCTCCACAGATCATTCTCCATTTCCCTTGTGCAAAAAACACCTTGGGATCTCGAAAATCTCTTCCTCCCTTTTCCGGGACTTCTTTTATCAGCGGGTTTTCTTCTGCCTTTACGAAATGTATCCCATCCTTCGACACTGCCAGATTTTGCGTCTCAAAAATACCGGTTTCATCTTCCGTTCTTCCTGTATAAAATAAAAATAGCTGATCATCATGTACAACAACCGATCCGGAAAAACATCCGCCGTTTTTATCGTTATCATAGGGCATGTCGGGGACCAGTGCCGGTTCCAATTCTTCCCAGTGTATCAGGTCCCGGCTTACCGCATGCCCCCAGTGCATACTGTCCCAGTTGTCATGGTACGGATTATACTGATAAAATAAATGATATTGTCCTTTAAAAAACACCAAGCCATTAGGATCATTGATCCAGCCTTTCTGTGGTGTAAAATGTAGGGATGGCCTTACGATATCTCTCATTTTCTTATCCTTTCACTGCTCCTGCAGTCATACCACTTATAATATACTTCTGCAAAATGACATAAAATACCAATTCAGGAAGCATGATCATCAGACTCGCTGCAATGATCCCACTGTAATCCATGGAATATTGTCCTTTAAACATAGATGTCATTAATGACACGGTGTTTAAGGCATTATTCTGAATAAAGGTTGATGCAAACGGGAACTCATTGTAAATATAAACTGCATTAAAAATAATGATCGTCACGAACGTGGGTTTCATAACCGGAATCACCACTTTGGTACACAGCTTAAATAAATTGCAGCCGTCGATAATTGCTGCTTCTTCCAATTCTCCGGGGATATCTCTCAAAAATCCGGTAAACAGCAAGGTATTGAACGAGATGTTCACTGCAACATACGGCAGGATCAGTCCCAAACGGGTTCCAAGAATTCCCATCAATGAATCAATCCGATATACCGGAAACAGTAGTACATAAATAGGGATGCCAATCCCGATCAGCAGGAAAAGATACAATGTTTCCGATGCCTTATGGTTCCGAAAAACCATTCTGGCAATTGCAAACGAACTCATAAAAGTAAATAAAATACTGAAAAAAGTAGATATTACTACCAGTAAAATCGTGTTAAAATACATTTTGGAAAAATCAATAGTATCGATCGCACGCTGATAATTTTCAAAGTTTATTGTCTGCGGCAAAGAAAGCGGACTGTTGACAATCTCATTATTTGTCTTTAATGAAAGTAACATAGCCCACAGTATTGGCATGACCAAAAGAATAATCAATCCCAGCAGACATATGTAAAAAATGACTTTTTTTATCGATATTCTCTTGTTTCTCATGTTTAACTCCTTTGCTTCCTCGTTGTGATCTTAATATAGGAAAACGAGCCCAGAATTGAAAGTAACAGAATTGCAACCGCAATTGCCATTCCATATCCATACCTTCTGGATGTAAATACTGTAAAATACATATATGAGGTAAGCAGCTCCGACTGATGAGTAGGTCCTCCGCCTGTCATCTGATATACCAGTTCATATATTTTAAATACGCCTGTTACCACCAGAACAATATTAATAATAAAGGTCTCTTTCAGCATAGGAATTGTCACATAAAACAAGCGTTGTAACAAATTGGCTCCATCAATATCACAGGCTTCGTAAATATCTCCCGGTATTGCTTTGATTCCGGATAAAAAAATAGTTCCATGGAAACCCAGTACCTGCCATGTGAATACGATCGCCAATGACAATGGAGACCATTTAGTTCCACCGATCCATTCAATAGCAAGCATATCCAGTCCTATTTTACGCAATACACTATTTACCAGCCCATAATTAGGATTCAGGATATATCCCCAGATAATTCCTATGATAATAGGTGCTATTACATAGGGAGCAAAAATCACCATTTTAAAAAATGCGTTTCCGTGAAAATTCTTGTTCATCAATAATGCTGCCATAAAAGATCCAACGATCAGGAATATCACACTGAATAACAATACTAAAAATGTATTTTTCAATGCGATCAGAAATAGCTTATCATGGAACATAGCAACATAGTTTTTTATTCCCACAAAGGATGCTTTTCCAAGACCACTGTAATCCGTAAAGCTATAGTAACATGCGATAAACACAGGAACAATAATAAATACTGCATAAATCATAAGAGTCGGAAGCAGCATAATGATTTTTGCTTTCTTTGTACTCAACCAATACATAGCTTTCTCCCTTTCCATTCTATAGAAAAGAGCGGTATTACTTAATTTCACACCGCTCTTATAGTTTTATCTTTCGGCACTTTGTAAATTTTCTACATAATCAGCTGCTTGTTCCGGTGTGTAAACTCCGGTCATAACACCGAAGGTAGCATCAAAATATCCATACGCCACATTGGACGAAAGTGAATTAAACGGTTCAGTTACTGCTTTCCAGTCATCATTTAATGCCGTGATCATCGTGGAAAGTACAGGATGTTGGCTCTCATCAATCTGTCCATTATATGTAGAGCACGGTAATGCCGCGGTATCCTCGGCAATGATCCTGGTTCCCTCTTCGCCGTAATAGAACTGCCAGAACTGCATAATTGCATCTAACAATGCAGGATCTTCTGCTGCCTTTGAAGATACTACATAAACACCGCCGGATGCCTTGATTCCGATCTGCTGCTCATACTGGCTGTCAGAAAAGGTAGGTCCCCAGAAAAATTCGATTTTAGAAGCCATATCACTTCCCTCAAAATCACCGATATCCCATGCTCCGGAATTGAACATTGCTGCATTTCCACCCAGGAACTGCTCTTTTGCTTCAAAATATCCAATATTGGAAATGTCCTTTGTGAAAGTTCCTTTTTCACGCATTTCTTCTACTTTTTCAAAATAGTGAATAAAGTCTTCATTATTCCAGGAAATGCTTCCATCCTTCAGACCGTCAAGCTTTTCAAAGAATCCATATCTTGCAAGCATTGTCTCAAATGCCCAGATACTGTAATTATCCTGTGCCCCCACGGTCAGCGGTGTGATTCCGGCTGCATTCAGCTTATCTACCGCATCCAGGAACTCTTCATAGGTAACAGGCACTTCTTCGATTCCTGCCTGCTGGAAGAGATCTTTGTTATAATAAAATCCTACCATCATAACTTCACTGGGCATTCCCACATCTTTGCCGTCAACGGTACATGAATGCACCAGTCCGGGAAGAAGGCTGTCATTGATACCATACTGATCCAATGCATCCGTCAGATCATATAAATACCCATTCTGTGCGAACTCCTTTGCGGTTGCCTGCTCCAGCCAGAAAACATCCGGAAGCTTATTTTCTCCTGCCAGTAAAGTCATCTGTGTATTATGCTCGGACACTTCTTTGCCCGTAATATCAATTTTAATCCCCGGATGGCTTTCTTCAAAGGCAGTAATAATCTTCTGCAGATGCGGCTCCTGTGCCTGAATATCAGCAACATGTTCTGCAAACTGGATCGTGATCTCTCCGGATCCATCTGCAGTCGTAGAGCTCTGCGCAGTCTCTGCGCCGCCTGTAGTTCCTTCTGCATTTCCGCATCCTGCCATTGTAAACAGCATAGCGGCCGCGCAAGTAAGTGCCATCATTTTTCTCCAATACTTTTTCATCATAATTGTACCCTCCTTATTCTTGTACATGAATATCATCTAACGTCCCATACAGGATGTCAATATGTTTGCACATTTTCCCATTCTCTTCCTTCTGACTGTAGATACCCCATGCTTTTCCACAGATGAAGAAACTGGACATTTCACCTTCTATTGCAGGATGGAATGACAAGGTTCCGCGATACATATCACTTTGCAGTCCCAATAATGCATTCAGCACTCCCCAGCTTGCCATTGCTCTGCAATAATGATGACCGGACTCGATCTCGCTGAACGGATTCCTCTTATATCCGTCATAACGGTCCCGAATTGACTTTACCACCGTCAGACCTTCCTCTACACAACCTGAATAAATCAGATTAACGGCTACTTCATACTCTACTCCTGTCCACACCTCTCCGGCATAGGATAACGGGAATTTAGGTCTGCCGCCTTTCGGCCAGGTAGCTACTACCATTCCATGCTCTTCATTGATTGCATATGCTCTGTGTACACTGTCCGTATGATAAAAATCCGTTTTGTAATTATACTTGAATACGGATTCCATTGCAGATTTTACATGCTCTTTCGGTAAAATCTCCCCGATTCCGGCCATATATGCCAGGAACTGTCCGAGAAGCTGATCTGACAGGCAGCCTTTTCCGAATTGATATTTATATTTATCAATCTCCTTCTGTACCTGAATATAATATTCTCCGTCAAACATCAGTTGATCGGCTCTTGCAGCTCCTTTTTCGTAAGCATCTGCGTATAGCTGATGATGTTCTTCATCCCCTACAATCTCTGCCATCTCTTCGCAGCATTTCAGTGCTGCCAGGAAGATACTGTCCGTCATGGGATTCGGTCCGTAGAATTCAATATCATAGGTTGTATTCTGCTGACCGTCCAGTACATCATCTCCATCCAGATCCCATTGTTTCAGGGCATATTCCATTGCCAACACTACTTTGGGCCAAATGGTCTTCAAAAATTCCACATCCCCAAGATTCTTGAAATCCCGGTAGACACGAACAACACTTCCAAGTTCTCCATCACAGGCCGGAACCATTGCATACCGTTCCTGATCAAATACGGAAAACATTCGTGTAGACATGCATCCTGTCTCATCTGTTTCTCTCAAAAATTCTACATTACGCATGGTTTTTTCAAGATCCGGGAACAGAAAAGCAACCGTCTGTGCATAGTTCCATACATGAGGCACACTACCGTAACCGCAGCCTATGTAGTCACGTATTCCTTCAAATCCGGCAAAGGTTCCGTCTTCCAGCCGGAAACATAAATTACTTCGAAGATTCGTAATGTTTGCAGTCAGAGCATCAATCACATAATAAGGTAATGTAGTCTTATGGAACATCGCATCGGCAAATTTTCTGCTGTCTGATTCCAGTCGTTCCTTATTATGGTATACATATTTTGCTACATCCCATGCATCTGTGAATTTTGTTGCATAGTAATTTCTTACTGTTCCGTATTCACCGCGCTGAAATTTCTCGTAGTCCTCATCAAACTCGATCCATGCCTTTACCCTGTTAGGGAAATACCATGTAATGGTAAATTCGAAGGTTCTTTCTTCTCCCGGCTGAAGTTCTTCCCAGGCTCCGATGGATCCGATCTTTTCTCTTCTTTTCAGGAAACTGAAATTATGAAATTGTGCAAATTCACATCCCACACTGTCAGATACGGTCTCTTTTTCCAAAAGTCCATCACTGGTAAAGTCATCCCAGAAATCCTGTATTCCATCTACCCATTCGCCGTCAAACCACTGTGTTTTATAGGTTACATTGGATCCACTGGTCAGAATCGCCATATTTCCATACCGTAAATGATCCTCTTTCAAATGTTCGGGTGAATAATACAAGCCCTTCACATCATCAAATTCCCGATATTCATTTTTTACGCTGTCAGCCAGCTTCAGGTTCTCAATAACATCATATCCCTCAAAACCGGATGCATTGGGAAGCGTGCCTACCAGGCTTACTTTGGTCGGACAGTCTGCAACATTTTTCACCGTGTATCGGATAATTGCACAGGGAATACTGGAATCGTCCGTATTTAAAGGAATAAACGGTGTATATGCTTCCATTGACACTTTTACGGGTAATTCGGAATCTTTGAAATTCACCCTTGCAAAAGGATATTCACAAATCAGTTCGGAATCTTCCATTCTTGGCAGGTTTACTAATTCAGCCTGAAGATATCCGTGCGAGCTGGTATATGGCGGAACCATTCTCGATTCCAGAATTTTCGATATAGGTTTTTCCAGTTCTTTGTTTTCCGTACGAATTGCAAAAAAGGAAAGGGGAAATTTCGTATTCTTTGAAGGCCAGTTAAAAATTTCCCAGTCGAGGAACTTTCCTCTTGAATTTACAGAGAAATTACCTGTTCCGATTCCGCCCAACAGAAAACGGACTTCCGTTGCATCCCGCTTAAAGACCCTCGGTGTTCTGTCAAATAATTTTTCTTTTGAAAATGTCTTTTTCATCTTCTCCTCCTTTTAGTTGTTCGGTTGTTCGAATAACTTGTTTTATTTTTTAACTCTCTGCTTTTACAGAGAGTTTTTTTATTTAATCTTGTTTGTTCGAATAACTTATGCTATGATATTAGCATAACAAAAATATATTGTCAATCACTTTTCAAAATATGGGGGATTTTATGAATACCAGAACACCAAAATACATGCTTATAAAAAATGAATTCGTCCTGAAAATCGAAAGCGGATATTATCGTCCCGGCGATCTCCTCCCTTCCGACAATGAATTAATGCGTACTTTAAATGTAAGTAAAAGCACTATTACGCAGGCCCTGAAATGTCTGGAAGCTGAAAACTATATTATACGGCAGCAAGGAAAAGGCACTTTTGTAGCAGACCGCTCCAAAGATAAAATAAACCTATCTATTTATTTATGTCCTATGGAAGATAATGAGAAACATTTTTGGATCTCTCTGATCGAACAATTTAATCTGACATCTTCCGAATTTTCCGTAACACCGACTTTTCTCACCAACGATAAGGCTCCTCTGCGTGACTCGCTGCTACAAAGCTTTACCAGTGGAAATGCACCGGATATTCTGTCCCTGGACGGTCCTGATGTCCCCTATTGGGCATATATGAATTCTCTGCTGCCGTTTGATGGATATATGGATTCGTCTTTCCTATCCTCTTTTCTGTCTCCCATTCTGACACAGGGAACCTATCAGGGGAAATTATATCATCTGGGTTATACGGAATCCACTTTATGTATTCTGTATAACAAGGAGTTGTTCCATTCCCTTGGTATCCGCATTCCGACTTCTGCGGAAGATGCCTGGAGCTGGGATGAGTTTCTGAATGTCTGCCATACAATACAGACCAAAACCTCTTTTCCCTATCCGTTGCTTATGGACTCCGGACGCGGTCTTTCTCCAAAATCCGGAGAATGGAACAGCTATGCCGGATTGCCATTTATCGTGCAGAACAACGGCAGCTTTTTTAACGATACACTGACGGCAACCTCTGGATATATTAATTCTCCGGCTTCCGTCGCTGCTATGAATTGGCTGGGCGAATTATTTCATAAATATCATTATACCCACGTGGAGGATCTCAGTGCCGATTTTCCTGATAACTTTGCCATGAGTCTATCCCTGCCCAGTGCTTATTTTCAATCACAGAAAAGGAATAGTAATATCGGCATAATCCCTCTTCCCCATGGTATAAAAGCAGCTTCTCCCCATGGAAGCTGGGGATTATGCATGTCCAGACAGACACAATATCCCAGGGAATGTTGTGAATTTATCCGCTATGTTTTCAGTCTGCAGAATCAGTTGAAGATCAGCCAGTTAACGGGTATTCCCGTTTTAAAAGAGATTTATGACGTAATGGACAGCTTTCAGGCCGGTTCCGGCAACAGCAATATTTTATTTTCACAATTACGGAATACCTCTTTTACCAGACCGCAGACTCCCGCATATCCTTTCTTCAGTAAGCAGTTTTCATATGCTTTTTATAATATCGCAATGGGTGCTGATGTACAAAAGGAAATGAATCACCTGGCGCAGCAGGTAGACGATCATCTTTACCGGCATAATTATTATCAGCAAAACTAATAATTTAGGCTAAGGATAAATAAATTCATTTACCCTTAGCCTATTTCCTTAAATATACAATTTTGACATTTCCTCTTCCAATCCCCACCGCTTACAATTCTCTGCCAGCTCCGCCAGCGAATATCTGAGGTAATCCATGGGGTGTTCCTTCGTAATCTCCACGGCAAAACGAAGATTTTTATAAGTATTCTTCATTCCCCAGATCACATCCTCCCAGGGAGTTCCCTCCGGGATTCCTTTCACGCTTTCATCTGCATAGACCACATTTTTTGCTCCCGCCTGATACAGAAGATCAAAATAGGCTTTCATTTCCACTTCGTTCAGCTTCTCGTGAACAAAAATAAGCCCTTCGCCGTATCCCGCAAAAACAGGCTTGCCCAGATATCGGCACAACATCTGCTTTAACATTTTTTCCGCACAGGTATAGTCGCTGACTCTTCCCAACACGATCGGAGAAAAGCCAATAGAATTAGCCGGAAGAGTGTAAAGCATGCCCTCACACTCTTTTCCGGCTTTTATCATTTTCCCTGTTTTCTCAAAAATCACCAGGGATTTCTCATCATATTTTACTTTTTTCTTATAATCATAGATCTTAATATCTGCGCAAAGCTCTGAAGGGTTAAACTTTTCCATCCCGGTACCTCCGTCCGTTTCTGAAAATAAGTATACCTCTTCTGCCCTGCCAGTTCAATCCGGTTCTTTTACCGGGGAATCCGGATCTCTTCTACAAAGAAATTAGTGCGATAGAGATAGCACAGTTCCTTCTCCGTGATGTAAAAGCCGTAATCGGCATTAAAATTCTCTTCGTTTTCTTCTTCAATAGAGCCTGCTGCCCGGATCTCATCCCAGGTCTTCCCCAAAACTTCTTCCGGGGTGACTTCTTCGCCGGTGGCAACGGAGATCGTCACGGGTATGTAATAGGATAATGGATGCGCTGCTCCTGCATAATAAACCGTGTCATTAAAATGCAGGCTGACATACTCATCATCCGCTAAAGTAATGCCATTGAATACCAGATAATTATCATCGTACCGCTGTCCCTCGGAAAGAGTTTCATCAACTAACTCATACGTTCCGGTGTGATTCTCCCCTTCCTCCTCATACTGGGTTCTGTAATTCTCATACATCTGCTGCAGATAATCATTCACTTTGGCATACTTCTCATCGGAAAAAAAGAACTCATCCATTTCGTAGTAATAGGTCTTTTTCTCATCGTCATTGTAGAAGTCTTTCACAGTGTTGGAACATTCCCCGTAGTCTTCCCAGGGAAGCCATGCGTCCTCATCTTCGTAAGAAGGACCTGTCGTGGATGCCGTAGTGTCGGAAACAGTCTCCGTGGATACTGTCGCTTCCATGGATTCACCAGTCTCTGAAGTGCTCTCTTCCGTTACCGCAGCCTCTGCGGATCCGATAACCTCTGAACTACTACTCCCTCCCACCGGATCACTCCCCTGTGCTCCGCAGGCAGACAACCCCAGTGCCATAACTCCTGTGATAACTATTAATTTGCCCCTCATTTGGTATCTCTCCTTATGTATTTATTGTAACCGAACGCTTCCCCCGTCCATTACAAGCATAAGCTTAACATATTATAATATCATAGTTGCATCACGTGCAACTCTTCCGATTTATTATTCAATTATCATTTCATAAAAAACGCAGAAATTTATAAACATGAATTACACATCCCCGCGTTTTTTCCGGTAATAATTCTCAGGCCTCTTGGGATTTTTCTTTTCCCTCAATAATCGTCTTTACCTCTTCTATTGTTTTATCTGTTGCAGATGCAATCAGTTCTATTGAAAGACCGTTTTTATACATTTTTGTAATGAGTCCTGCCTCACCCTCTGCACGCCCAATTGCGATACCTTCTTCCTTAACTCCCTGGCTCAAATTACACATAGTACTCATATCCTTTCTGAAATTCTCTTCTAATGGAATATCATATTCCTTTCCAATAATATCCAGCTTCTCGTCCACTGTAAGCTCTCTGGACAATAATGCTCCCAGCAGACGATGCAGCTCGTAGGTCTCATCATGCTCCGGCAGTTCCTTCGCAAGACCTATCATAATGATATTCAACAGATCCAGATGGAATAGACACATTTGATGTCATCGTAGCTCGAATTCTCAAAATCCCGTTCTTTCTGGGAAGAAATCAATCTGCTCACGTAGAAGACCGGTTCAGGATCTCATATTCGCCGGGTTCATCCTTTTGTGTCAGGTAATCATAGATTCCGCCGAAAATAAAAGGATTTCGCCATATCTACATTATAACTTACCTGTTTTTCTGATACAACTGATTTTCTTTCTGTGTGGGTTTTCCTCTTCCCTTCTTCCTGGTTCTATGATTTAGGGAATCGGATGGGACATCAGCTTTCGCTGACATAGAAATTTTCATAAGTGAAATGTACTTATACGCGAAGTATAACTTATAATTCCTAATTAGACAATAAATATATTTTAATATCTAAACAAAATTGTCTTTTAAGTGTAATAGTATAATTACCCCTTAAAAGACAATTCTATAAATCGGAATTTACCACAGTGATTTCTTATTAATTAAATAATCCGGTTACTTATTTCGATATTATTTCAACAGTCGGCGTTATGCTGTCCAACCCGAGTTCGCTATCTTCCGCAACTCTATAATTAGTAACATCTATTGAATACATATAATCCGAAATATCTGGATTTTCCTCATCAGCCGGAAGTTCAACTTCAAATGTCTTGAACTCGAACACATAAACCGTTCCTTCAACAAGCTTTCCTGTCATATCTTCCTGAAAGCGAAGTAAAAATGGTTTATCCTGAAAGAAGTGAACTACGGCAATCGTTTTTCCCGGAAGCGCAAAGTAATCCGGCAAGAGTTGTTCAACGGAAGCTGTAAAAGATCCCGAAAACTGTGCAAAGTACTTTTTGTTTTCGGCCATTTGCTGCTTCCCATCATTATATCCAACCTCGTAGCCAGCCGTATAACCTTCTTCGTAGTTCGCATCATGCGTATCTGAACTTTGATCATTATTTCCACAACCAGCCAATGAAAAAACCAACACAAGACAAAGAACCATTGCAATAATCTTTTTCATACTGTTTCCTCCCTCAAATTCCGATTTAGTTCAATTCACTTTTATCATATAAAAAAGCCTCCCTTTCAATTATTATTATATCCAAAAGGGAGAGCTTTTTCCATTAATATTCTCCCTTTTCGGAAAAGTGTTCCCGCTGTTCATTTCCCCAATTTTAGTGTATATTCATACATTTCTTAATTTTTCGAGCAATTTGAGCAACTGTATCTTGGATTTTGCCTACTGAATATTGAGAAAATTTAGGCTGAGAATTGAAAAAAGGCTATCCCTTTATTGAGACAGCCTTTTGAATTTAATTTCACTTATCTATCGTTTATTCTCTCATTCAGATTCTTCTCTGTATTCAAAGACGAACCACTTTTCATTCATATAAATTTCTATTGTATCGTCTGCCCCATACTGATAACCAAATCCACTTCCAAAATTAGACTGATTATCTTCTGTTGGTATTTCAGTTCCATCGACAGTTGATGTTATTTCTCCATCCATAGTGCCACAACGTGCATCCATGATGCTTTCTCTCCCTGTATCGTAGTATAATTTACCATCTATTCTTACCATAGGTATTCTATCCCACATGGCATTTGCTTCTGTCTGTTCTATCACGGTAATTTTATAAACCTCTCCTAATTGCGCAGGATATGATTCCATTATTTCTCCGTTATAGCTAATTTCTACGAAATCTCCAATTTGCAATTCAAGGTTCTCTTCGTTTGATATATAAAACTTATCTGCTGAATCAAGTTCCAAAGAACCATCTACCGGTTTTACTATTATTGAATCATGATTCGTTTCAATTACCGATGCCTGAAATGTTACCATTAGCGGTCTATTATCTGCCGAAGCAAGCATTTCAGTTATACAATTACCTAAAGCAGGCGTTGGTTTATAAATTCCTTGATATGGCTGTTCTACATATTCGATTCCTTTATCTACATAGTAAAAAAGAGTAGTTCCTGCCGCCCCATCACAATTTATATTGATCGTAATAGAATCTTTGTTGACCGGTGCATCATTGATTGATTGCTGACTGGTTGTTTCCATATCCATTAGCATAGATAAAAATTCATCAATAAACTCCGTAGCTTCACCTTCTGTGTTAGGTGACATAGCATATTTGTCACCGTCAGAGACACCAATCGATACAATATCCTCTCTGGCTGGCAATCTAATAGGATTCCCCTGTTCTTTTCTTCCACATGCACATAACATAATTGAAACAAAGTAGCAAAGACAAACAATACTGCATAATTTCTTTTTCATGGTCATAATCCTCCCCAAAATATATTTCGTATTATATGTTATCTAAGTGTATATTTCCATGTGTGGGAAATAGCCGGAACGTGTTTTTATGCATTGTGAATGCATGTTTATAGGCTCTTTTTCAGTGGGTACACAATTCCGAAAAGGGAGTTAATATTTTACTATTTTTCCACCTGCGCTGCCGTCTTGCCGGTATACTGCACGGCAATGCGGTTCTCGGGATGGGCGTCCGTCAGGTACAGCACACACAGGAAGATCCATTCCAGAGGCTTCATGGTAAAATACACCAGATCCGCCGTGTATTTACTGTGGATCAGTCTCGCCACAGGGAACCCGTAAGTATCATAAAAATGACGCAGTGCCCGGTGTAAGCCGGGAGTCCGTTCTTCCAACACCTGTTCAAAAGCATTGGCGATGCACAACTGACGGTTCACAATGACTTCATGCCCATGCCGCCTCCCCAGGCGGATAGGCTTTACGACCTTTTTATGACCGCCGGCAGCTACCGTGCATAGATAATGTTCATCATACATGACATTCTGCGGTGCCTGTCTTAGTGACAGATTCCAGTCGCTGGTCTCCGTGAATGCTTTAATCACAGAATCCGGTGCCTGCCCAAACAGCATGAGGATTGCGATCAGGATTCCCAACAGTGGGAACATCAATACCAGTCCCAGCACCGGCCACCATGCAGCCTTCCGCAAAATGCTGTCACACCAACGCAGCATGGGATTCTGATAAATCTTCCCCGTCCCAAAGTGTTCCGCCTCCGCATTCTGCATCAGTGCATTCCACTCCCGTATTTTCTTCAGAAGCAGTCGCACCACTAGCAGCACACAGCACAGTGGAAATAATAGCAAATATCCATCAAGCAAAATCGTCGGCTTGAATATCTGTACTGTGAACAGGATCAGCTCCAGCAGTCCCAGGTACATTGCGGAAATCGACAGGACTGTCACAAGGGGCGGCAGCTTTCGAAGCGGAATGCTCTGCAGAATCTCATACCCTATAAATGCCAGCAGCAAGAGTACTATAAAAGTAACCATGGAACCACTGTAAATCGGTGTATGTTTATTGGAATTGCTTAACTGCGTCTGCCAGTCAGCGGATGTCACATCCATAATCAACCCCAAATAACAAAGTTCATAGAATCCGCCCAGCCAAAATACATGCTGGTCAAACAGCCAGGCTCCCTTCACCGGACGTTCCCATGCTTCACTGATCAGGCAGATTCCTTCGCTGATCGTCAGCACCACAGGAAATACCAGTACCGCTCCCATTAAAATTGCCCAGGTAAACATTTCTGTAAAAGCCTTAATGATCTCCCATACATAATCTCTTTGCTCATAATGAATAACAGAGGCTATGATCGTAAAAAGCGCATAGCCCAGTCCGATAAATATAGAGATCAGCCATGCAAGCAACACCGGATGCTTTTTATAAAACTTTATTTTTTCCGTATTCATTTCTTTATTTTCCATCGATTCTTGCCTCTATCTGTTTCCGCGCCATATATCTGGAAATATTAAATGTCCGCAGAGATGTCTGATCCAGACGCTTCTTATTATGGTTCAGGTAATAATATCCGAATCCTTTCGGCTGATAACTGCCCCACCACTGAGCCTGCGTATCTTCACTCATAATATCCGTAGGGCTCTCCAGTTCATAGGCGCCAAAATCATACCCAAGACTCTCCATATAAGGAATAATGACCGGTGCCGCATCCGCACTGAGATCACTCAGATAAGAGAAGTCTCCGTATTCCGATCCCCGGAAAAACGGTCCGGCGAAAAAATCATCTCCGTAATCCTGCGCCACGGATTCTTCCCAGCCCGTACCGTCCGCGCCGGGTGCATTGGCAATATTCACTCTGGCTATAATATAGTCGGGATGGCTGAAGGACAATGCCAAGTACAGAACTGTCACCATCACGACACCATAGCGGAACAGAGGGAAGCTTTCCCTGTAAATGTTGATCAGTACTCCGATAAACATGACGAATAATACCGTCAGCATCCACAATACGAAGATCCGCAGGAAAGTCAGATAATAATACCGGATGTAAATGATCATTCGCATTACGCTGGACGCGATCATGATAAAAGTACATAATGACATAACCGTCATAATCATTTTCAGTACCTTACTCTCCCTAAAAAAGCTGAGGCACACCAATACCAGGATCAGGTTCAGAATGCTGACAGCCAGCAGCTGGAAAAAGCCCTCTCTTGCATACTGTGCGTAAGTATAGCCCTCCGGTAGCTGCATTTTCCCTAAGAATAATCCGAAGATCTGAATACCGGAGAACAGCAGATACAAAAGTGACAGCAGTGACATAATCGTAATTGCCAGTACCGGCTCGCCCTTTCTACGATCCTTTACTTCCTCGGGAATGCTTCTCTTACACAGGTAGGAAGTCAGTGCATAGGAAGCAAAGAACAGAAACGTTACCCGGATGACCACGTTAAATACATTTCCCGGACGGATCCAGTTCATGAAATCCACTGTCATCTTGCGGAACACCGCATCGGCAGAGCTTAACAGTCCGGCAGCGATCAGCAGAATCGGCAGTGCGATCACCACTCCCAGCAGTCCGTACCATACCTTCTTATTTACTTTTCCTTTTTCACGAAAATAGGCTTTGCCATCGGAAAAAGGCTTTCCCAGTTCCCCGAAGCTCATAACCACTAATTGACAGATGCTCCCCACATATTTCCCAAGCTTCCATTTTTTCGTATCAAAATATTGATTCAGCAGCAGACACATCACTAACAGAAACACCGCCAGCTTGTTCAGACCTATGATCGCCCATCCGTCAGTGCAGAAGGTGGATACCCCCAGCAGCAGGATGCTGATCATGTAAAAGGCGCTTCCTTTTTTCAAGGTAATTCCCAGTTTTGACAGCGAGAAGACAAAATACAGTAAAGTGCCTGCGAGAAAAAAAGGGAAAGTGATCCCCGAGCCGTTCCGGAACATACAAAATGCATAGAACACGGCATAGAGAAAAGTCACCGGTCCAAAGAAATTATAGTGCTCCTGCAAGCGCTTTGTCTCCACAGTCTCTGTCTTTTCCACCACCCGGACTACGCTCTGCCCGGAAATCTGTCCCTGATTTACTGAATTTGTTTCCTGTACTACTGTATTTTCCTGCATTATGATCTCCCCCTCTCAGGTTTTATTTGGTTTCCTCTTCTTTTGTGTCTTCTACGTACTCCAGAATGTCTCCGGGCTGGCAATGCAGCACCTCGCAGATGGATTCCAGTGTAGAGAAACGGATTGCTTTTGCTTTATTATTTTTCAGGATGGATAAATTTGCCTGTGTCAGATCCACCTGATTCGCCAGTTCCGTCAGACTGATCTTCCGTTTTGCCATCATTACATCCAGATTTACAATGATTCCCATAATAGATGCCTTTCTAATTTTGAATTTCCGTTCAGCCGGCGTCATTTACATAGTCGCGTATCACACGCTCTATCACTTCGTGACTGAATTTTTAGATCGTTAAATCGTTTTCTTCCTTGTAGCGCACGGCTTCTTCAAATACCATTGCCAGCACTTTGCTGAACATGCCTGCAATGATAAATACCAGAATGATCACCAGCATAGCAATGGTCAGGTACACCACACATCTCACAGCGCTCATGGCCGCGATGAAAAAACTTAAGTCTCCCATTCTCCTAAGGCTCGCCACATTTTCCGGCACAAAGCAGTTCTCCGCAAGCACCGTGCCAAACATCTTGCGTAGTTCATTGACCAACAATAATGCCAGCACACCCAGGATGGCGAATATGATCAACGCCGGAAGGTAATGCTCCTCCACCGCCTCCAGATACTTTCCTATGTATTTGAGACTAAGCGGCAGACTTATCGTCACCAGGATTCCCGCATAGAACATGAAATCCAGCAGGTACTTTGTCCCCTTCGCCAAAGATAACTTTTTCTCCCGCAGTTCCTTTTCCGACAACTCTCTCTTCTCCATAATGAATACCTCTTTCCTTCTTGGTAGCCTTAACATATCACTCTATGATACGAATGTCAATATAAATTTATTGATATTCGATAAATTTATATTGAATAGCAGCATAAGAAAAGCTCCGGGCACAATCTTTTTCTGTGCCCGAAGCTTTTTTCAGAAGCTTTTTCGCTTTCTCGTAATTATACTATTGTGATAGTGTACTCCTTGCGGAATACCTCTCCTGCCTGCAGGGTATTACTGTACTCCCGTTGTTCTAAGCTGCCGTCAAAGGTCGTCTTGTCGCATCTGCCATACCAGGGCTCGATACAGATAAACGGTGCTCCCTTGCCCGCGGGAGACCACAGACCAAATAACGGAGCATCAAAGCTTAAGGTAACATACGGCTTTTTGTCCGGAGTACACAGGCTCACTGCAGAAGCCTGACGATCCTCCACGATCAGGGCATCCCGGTCAAATAGGTGCTCTGTGATCTGCGCATAACCGTTTTTCACCGGTAATACATCCTTTTGCTGTCCCATGAGTCCTTGTCCGTCATCTGCCACCAATCCGTAAGTCAGATCTTTGTCCGTATCAAACTTGAAATAATATTCCGACTGCTTTCCTTTTCCATCCACAGGGCACATAAATGCGGGGTGTCCTCCGATGGAAAAGTACAGTGTTTTCGTATCCGGATTTTCCACCTGCCAGATGACCTTCAGATCTTTTCCTTCCAATTCATAACCAATCTTCAGGATAAACTCCAGCGGAAATCTTGCTTTTGTTTCGTCATTGGATTGCAGGGAAAACCATGCTTCTGTCGCCGTCTGTACATCCACGGCAAACTCCATGTCTCTGGCAAAGCCGTGCTGACCCATGGAATAGGTCTTTCCTTCATAATGATATTCCTTATTTTTCAGACTTCCTACAAAGGGGAACAGCACCGGGGCAGTTCTCTTCCAGAATTTTGCATCCGCATTCCACAGATACTCAGTATCAGTTGCTTTCCCCCGAATGCTTGCAAGCTCTGCACCAAAGCTGTTGATGGTTACTTTTAAAGCTTCATTTTCCAATACTACCTGCATATTGCATACCTCTCTCTCTTTTTCCCACATTATACCTCATAACAGTTCATCCGTGAACTGTTGCTATCTGTTATCCTGTAATCCGGCTGTCTTCAGCCAATGTCCGGACAAATATCTGCTCACAAAACAGATCACACGGAAGATCCAGTCCAGTACCATGGCGATCCAGACACCGATGGCTCCGTAACCCATGTTCACACCGATGATATAGCTGAATCCGATACGGAACACGAACATGGAAAAAATAGACAGCACCATAGTAAACCGTACGTCATTGCAGGCACGAAGCATATTCGGCAGAACAAAAGACGCCGGCCACAAAAACATCGCCATACCGTTGTGGATCATGACCAGAATATAGGATAACTGCGTGGTCTCCGGACTTAATCCATAGCATTTCAGGATCCACGACAGACACAGCAGGATGACGCTGTTTACCATAAAGGTACACAAGTAGGTAATCTTCAATAATTTTTTCGTATAATACCGCACCTGACCGGAATCTCCGGCACCGACACAACGGCCAATTACCGTGATCATTGCCAGATTCATAGCCTGTCCCACAATACAACCCATGCTGTCCAAGCTGTTCGCCACACCGTTGGCAGCAATCTGCACAGTTCCGAAACCCGCGATAATGCTTACCACAATGACACGTCCCAGCTGGAAAATACCATTTTCAATCCCGCTGGGGATACCTATGTAAAAAATCTTATGGATCACCGGCCAGTCGATGTGGAAGCTTTCTTTTAATAAATGCACTTCGTTGGACGGGTTTTTCAGCAAACGATATAGGATGAATCCTGCCACTGCACGGGAGATCAGGGAAGGAATCGCCACACCTGCCACGCCCAGTCCCAGTACATAAACACCCAAAGCATTACCGCCGATGTTAATGATATTTTCCACCACGGAGACCTTCAGCGTGATCTGGGAATTTCCCATGGAGCGGAACAGCGCCGCACAGGAATTGTACAGGGCAAGGAACGGGAAGGACAGTGCAGAGATCATCATATAGATCACAGCATTATGAAATACGTCCGCTTCAATTTTACCGAAAAACAGGGAAATGATGCCATTACAGAACACCATGACCAAAATCGATATACCGATTGTAATGCATACCGATGACACGATCAACTGTTTTGCAGATTTGCAGGCGTCCTCTTTTTTCCCGGCTCCGAGAAACTGGGAGGTCACCACGGCACCGCCGGTAGCCAGTGCCGCCAGCACACTGATGATCAGATTATTGAACATGTCGATCAGGGATACGCCGGAGACCGCCGCTTCTCCCGCAGAGGATATCATGACGGTATCTGCCATGCCCACAGTGATTGCCAGTGCCTGTTCAAATAAGAGCGGAATGATCAGTTTTTTCAGATCTTCTTTTGAAAATAGTTGCTGTTTTGTTATACTTGTTTCCATAACGTTTACCTTTTACTATTATAGATTCCCCCACCAATCATACCTCTTTATCAGCTGACCATTTATCTTTCCATATGATACAGCTTAAGCGAATTGTCCCATGCCGCCTTGCGCACTTCTTCCTCTGTGATCCCCTTGATCTGCGCCATGGCAGCGATCACATAAGGAATGTTCAGGGAACTGTTGCGTTTGCCGCGGTTCGGTTCCGGCGCCAGATAGGGGCAGTCCGTCTCCAACACGATGCGATCCATAGGGATATATTCTACCGCTTCCTTCAGCTTCTTTGCATTTTTAAAAGTCAGCACGCCGCCGATTCCAAAGTAGAATCCCATATCCAGAAAAATCTTCGCCGTCTCCTTCGTATAGGAATAGCAGTGAATTACACCGCCGATCTCTTCTGCGTGCGCCTCCGTCATGAGATCCACGGTATCCTTCGCTGCATCCCGGGAGTGAATGATAACAGGCTTTTTGATCTCACGCGCCAGTTCCAGCTGCCGCAGGAACCACTTTTTCTGTGTCTCGTGGTCCGGCTCCGGCCAATAATAATCCAGTCCGATCTCTCCCACCGCCAGGCATTTCTCCTTTTGGCACTGTTCCTTCAGCCAGGAATAAGATTCCTCCGTCAGTTCCGCGGTCTCGCTGGGATGTACTCCGATGGCTCCGTATATGTAATCGTACTGCTCCATCAGCTCTAACACTTTCCGGCAGGATGTCAGGCTCGCACCCACATCCACCATCCGGGCAATGCCCTGCCCCGGCAGCGCCGCCAGAAGCTGTTCTCTGTCGTCGTTAAATGCGTCATCGTCATAATGCGCATGCGTATCAAATATCGCAGTCATATAAAATCTCCTCACAGCATATCTGTGCAAAAAAAGAACCGTCCCCGGAGCTCCTATGTCTCCAAAAACAGTCCTCTTGAGTGCACCGCCAGGGGCTCGAACCCTGGACACCCTGATTAAGAGTCAGGTGCTCTACCAACTGAGCTAGCGGTGCATTTTCTGTGTCGTTGTTGCGTCTCCCGCAACGACAAGACATATATTATCACATGGTTTTCAAGAATGCAAGTACTTTTTGAAAAAAATTTAAATATTTTTTTCGATTTATTTGTACAATAAGTGAAATTACTGTTTTTTACGGGCTTCCTGGCACTTTTTGCAGTAGCCGTACAGCTCTAATTTGTGTCCGGTGACAGTGAAATCTCCGGTATCCTGCTCTAAATGCACATGTGCAAAGGGGCAGCTGGGCAGCGGAATCCGCTTATGACATTCCAGGCAGACCGCATAATGGGTATGTTCCCCGCGGTTCAATTCGTATACTACGGTACCGTCTCCCATGAACGTTGTCTTCTCTACCATTCCATGTTCTTCAAATGTTGCCAGAATCCGGTAGATCGTGGATACAGCATAATCGTTGCCTTCGTGATCTCTCTCAATACGATTGTAAATCTGTACGGCGCTGAGGGGCTCGGTCGCTTCCTCCAGAACCTGATAGACGCATTTTCTCTGTTTGGTCCATTTTAATCCCTTGGGATAAGAAATATCATTGTGTTCACATTTATGTTCTTCCATAGATATCTGTCCTTTTATATCGCGATCTCGAGGGCGCAGTGCTTTCCACCTCGAAACACTGCTTGTGCCTACAGCCAGTTTATCACAATTCCTGTCAAAACACCAATCACATATAAAATTCCCACGATTTTCAGATTTTCCTTTTTATCCGGGTTCACGCGGAACAACACCAGCAGTCCTACTCCCGCTCCTACCAGCAATCCGGACATCATGGCTCCAAGGCTGATCACACCACTGATATACAATTGCGTTATGGTCACAGATGCTGCACAGTTGGGAATCAGTCCCACCAATCCTGCCAGCACAGGTCCCAGTACGGGACGGTTCAGGATCAGACCGGCCAGAACATCTTCTCCCACAAAATGCAGTGCTGTGTTCAGAACAAATCCAATGACTATAATGAAAAAGGTAATGTGAAGCGTATGCTTTACCGCAGATAGAAAAATGCCATCCTCTTCACAATGGCAGTTCTCATGCTCACAGATTTCATGAATGTGCTCTTCCTCTTCATGGTCATTTTCCCCATGCCCGTGAACATGGTCATGAGGATGTATCTTCCTCTCACGGACCAACAGATCGATCACAAACCCGGCTATGGCACCAATGGCTGCTTTCGCTCCCAGCACGCCCAGTACAAAGCGGATATCCATTTTCTCCGAAATCAGGATCGGCAGCATCTCATCAGAAGTGGACAGATAAATGGCTATCAGTGTTCCCAGAGTGATCACCCTGCCTGCATATAAGTTGGATGCTGCTGCCGAGAACCCACACTGAGGCAGCACACCTGCCACGCCACCGATCAACGGTCCCATTTTACCTGCTTTACGCACCATATGTGTGGTCTTCTCGCCAGCCTTATGCTCCAGATATTCCATAGCCAGATAGGTCAGGAACAAAAACGGCACCAGCTTTATACTATCTATTAAGGTATCTAAAATAACTTCCGACATAACTCTTACCTTTCCATACTTTCTTTATCAAATGAATACTTAATCATATATTTGTTCTAAATGCAAATGAGTTGCATTTGCATTTAGAACTATAACACATTTTTTCACATTGTCAATATTTTAATTATAAAAAATGCGCTATGCTATGATAAGCTACGAAAAGCAAGAGAATGCCCATCCGGGCAAAAGCCAGCCGGTATACCGTCTTATTATCGCACTTCGATCAATCTTCGATCAATCCTTTTTTCTTCCATGCTCCGCTCCGCCAGCGCAACATCATGCCGACCGCACGGCTGCATTCATCTGCTGTCAGACCGATATAAGCACCCACTACTGCCAGATGCAGCTGTATCCCCAGCAGATACGTTCCTCCCGCTGCACACAAAAACATGAAAACAGCTCCGAGGATCACCGGAAATACAGCATCTCCACTGGTTTTCAGTGCATTTCCGTATACCAGATTTGTTACTCGTCCGGCTTCCAGGGCAATATCAATAAACATCAGCTTCTGCACTAGTTCTACCATACTCTTATCCTGCGTGAAAAAAGAGATCAGGACCGGGGCACTGATTGCAAACAGAAATTCTGTTCCCATCGCCAGTACCGCTCCGATCGCCGCAGATTTTTTAGTCTGCTTATCACATATTTCATATTTTCCCGCACCCATGTACCATCCGGTCATAATAGCATTCGCCTGGGCAAGTGCACTTCCCACACAGAAGGATAAATTCGTGATCTGTGCCGTATAGGAGCGGGCTGCCACATTGATTCCTTCTGTATCCATCTGGTTCAGAAAACGAATCACCAGTGTCATCGCTACATTATAAATAATATTCTCCAAAGCGGAAGGTAATCCGATCCGGATGATCTTTCGCAAAATCTCTCCGGAATTTACCCTCTCCGAATATTTTTTTGCAGGGATCAGCCGCCGTACAAAGATCACTATCAATATCAGATTCACTACTTTGGAGATCACTGTTGCGGATGCGACCCCCTGCACGCCGAGGTGGAATCGAAACAGAAACACGGCATTTAATATAAAGTTCAAAATATTACCTGTCACAGTTGCGATCAGAGGCTGTTTCGTATATCCAAATGCACGCAGATATCCTGCCAGTATGGGAATCATTGCGTTCAGTATACTTCCGCCTCCTACGATCCGCAGATATTGTACGGCAGGCTCTTTCAATGCCGGTGCAATACCTACCACATACAGAATCCCATCGGAACAGAAAAACAAAAACACAGACATCACAACACCCAGGATCCCATTAAACCATAATCCCAGAGTCTTTGCCTGACAGGCGATCCCCGGTCTGCCCGCACCGATATTCTGTGTCATCACAGCCAGCATTCCCATAGAAACTACCGAATACATAATAATGAACACACCGATATAAGTATTTGCTGTTCCGACTGCTCCGACTGCCTGATCTCCCACAGAAGAAAGCATTAAGGTATCCACCATTCCGGACAACATGTAAAAGATCGTCTCCAGACACAGTGGTACAAATAATTGAAATAATGACTTATTCTGTCCTTCCATCGTATGTTTTATATCCTTTCTGCGGTTCCTATAAATTTGCATTTTCATTTTACAACTATTCAGAATACTATTCCGAATAGTCTCTTCAATTTTTACATATTACTACTTTATCTTTCCTAAAACTTGCATTTTTACCACAGAAAATTGACTTATTTCTACTTTTATAGTAATCTGACCATAATATCCCCCGATCCACTTCACAGAAAGGCCTGCCTATGTACCCCGAATTAAGAGAAGAACGCATTCACGGAACAAAAGAATTTCCTTTCAGCTGTTATCACCTGCATGATATGCCTGCTTTTTTTCAGATTCCTGTCCACTGGCATCCGGAGGTCGAGATCATATATGTCCGCTCCGGCTCTCTTAAGATCATCATTGAAGGAGAAGAATACGAAGCGGCCGGCGGCTCCGTCTATTTTGTAAATCCCGGTGAGCTTCATTTTATGGGTTCCGCAATTCCGGGCGTAGACTATCATACCCTGCTGTTCCCACTGGAATTTATTTCCTTTCAGACGGATGATCTGTTGGAAACGGAGTTTCTCCTTCCCCTGCGTAACCATGAATTGCTTTTGCATCATAATCTTTCCCACGAAAAAAGCTGCCCTGACATCATTTCTCTCATCCGTGAGATCCTGTCTGTCAGACAGCTTCCAAATACATTGAGCGGGCATTTCCGATTACGTATTTTATTGTTGTCACTTCTGCAAAAAATCGCTGCCTGCGGAACCATTAACCCGATGGGCTCCAAAAGGAACGATCCGATGCAGCGTGAGATACTGACTTATCTGCAGTATAACTACACGGAACCCCTTCGATTGGAAACCCTGGCAGAGCAATTTCATTTATCCGAGAAATATTTGTCCCGCTATTTTAAGCAGCATTTTCATCTGACTCTGACGCAATACCTGATGCATCTGAGGCTGACCCATGCCTGCCATCTATTAGAGAGCACCTCTCTGCCGGTTACAGAGGTTGCCCTGCAGTCCGGCTTCCCCAACGTGAGTCATTTTATCCGCTGCTTTCACAGGACATATCAGATGTCTCCGTTACAATATCGTAAACAGCTGCCCTATCAATGATCGTTTTCAAGAGCTCTTCTGGCAAGCTCCAGACATCCCATAATGCCCTGATCATCGTGAAGAGATGCCGGCACCACATAATGCTCCATGTCTGCAAGTTCATCCGTTACGATATAGCCATTGATGTATTCCTTAAGCTTCTTGCGGATAAGCGGGAACAACTGCTCCTGGTGCATGACACCGCCGCCTAAAATGATCATTTCCGGTGATACCGTCATGACATAGCCGGTCAGTGCCTGAGCAATGTAATCTGCCTCCAGCTCCCATACTTCCGGGCAATCTGCCAGGTCCACTGCTTTCCTGCCCCAGCGTTCTTCGATGGCAGGGCCTGCCGCCAGACCTTCCAGACAATTCTTATGATAAGGACATCTTCCGGCATAAGTATCTGCGGTCCGCTTCGTGATCAGCACATGTCCGGTCTCCGGATGGAGCATTCCGTGATGCAGCTCTCCGTTACTATAAATACCACCGCCGACACCCGTACCGATGGTCAGATACATGACGCACTTTTTCCCTTGTGCCTGTCCGAAAGTTACTTCGCCGAGGACGGAACCATTCACATCCGTATCAAATCCCACGGGGCAATGAAGTGCCTCCTGCATCTGCCCCACAATATCGCAGTCCCTCCAGGCCAGCTTTGGCGTGGTTGTGATATAACCGTATTTTTCGGAACCTCTGTCCAGCTCAATGGGTCCAAAACAGGCAATTCCCAATGCATCGATCCCCTTGTCCCTAAAATAAGCGATCATCTTAGGAATCGTCTCCTTAGGCGTAGTTGTAGGAATCGATACCTGTTCATAAATTGTACCGTTCTCATCCCCAATAGCGCAGACCATTTTTGTACCGCCGGCTTCCAATGCACCCAGACGTAATTTTGCCATATAAACTCCCTGCCTTTCCAGATTCTGTCTGTCAAATATATCCCGAGCTTTTCCTTCGGATTCTGCTCTCTGTGGTTAGTATAGCAAATCCTTTTCTCCCTGTTAATATCAATTTTTATAGAGTTTCTCTCTCTTTTTAATTTTCTCTTTTCCGGGGAATCTTTCCTATGATATACTTGTTATACTGTTCTCAGTTACACACAAATTGCAGGAGGTTATATTACAATGAAAAAAATATGGATCGTCGGTTCCCTCGGTCACATGGGGCAGGCGTTGATCAGGTTGTTAGACATGATGGAATATGAATTATACGAAACCGATAAGGACGAGCTGGATATCACGGATGAACATGCAGTTTCCCTGTTCATGCACCGCAATCGTCCCGATGTCGTCATCAACTGTGCAGGATATCATCCTTCCGCCGGTGCAGCGCAGTCGGAGACAGATATGGCTTACAAGGTAAACGCCGTAGGTGCGAGAAATCTGGCGCAGTCTGCGGAGAGCATTCAGGCAAAACTCATACAGATCTCTACGGATGATGTATTTTCCAGCGCATCCGACACACCCTATAATGAGTTCGATGATGTAAATCCCGTAGGACTGTTTGCAAAATCCAAATACGCCGGAGAGAAATTCGTCATCCAGCTGATGACCCGCTATGTCATTATCCGCAGTTCCTGGATCTATGGCATCGGCAAAGACTTTTTGAATGAAGTACTCGAAGCTGCCGTGGACCCTCAGGTATCCACAATGGAATTGCTAAATAACGACCGTGCGGTACCTACCTCCGCTGCAGAGCTTGCACGCGTGGTAAAATTTTTCATCGACAACGACCATTACGGTATCTATCACGCCGTATGCAGCGGCGGTTCCTGCACACGCCTGGAATTCGCGAAAGAGATCCTGCGTCTTGCCGGAAAAGAGGACCGGCTTACCGTCACAGTAAAAGACGGCACCCCGGAGAAATATTCCGTACTGGATAATATGATGCTGCGTCTTACCGGCATCGAAGAACCCAGTGGCTGGAGAGAGACACTGGCTTCCTACATGAAAGAAACCGGAGGACTGGAATAGTGGAAAAACACAAAGAAGAAAAGAAAAAACTCGGTTTGTCCACCAAAATCTTTATCGCCCTTTTAACCGGTGCGGTATGTGGTGTGCTGATTCATTATTATATGCCGGAAGGGTACTTTAGAGATACGATTCTGATCAACGGTATTCTCTATGTACTGGGCAACGGTTTTATCCGCCTGATGCAGATGCTGGTGGTTCCTCTGGTATTCTGCTCCCTGGTCTGCGGTGCCATGGCCATCGGTGACACGAAAACGTTGGGAACTGTAGGTGTGAAAACGATCCTGTTCTATCTATGCACCACTGCTTTGGCGATCTGCGTGGCACTGGGTATTGCCAGTCTGATCAATCCCGGCGTTGGCTTAAATATTGCGTTGCCGGAGGATGCCACCGAAGTCGCGACCACCCAGGTAGATTTTGCGGAGACGTTGTTGAATATTATTCCGAAAAATATTTTTACCTCTCTGTCCGCCGGAGATATGCTGCCGATCATCTTCTTTGCTTTATTTGTCGGCATTCTTCTGGCTGCCATGGGCAACCGGGTCTCCACTGTGGCGAACTTTTTCAGTCAGTTCAATGACATTATGATGGAAATGACGATTGCAGTCATGAAAGCAGCCCCTGTCGGTGTCTTCTGCCTGATTGCCAAGACCTTCGCAGGTATCGGCTTCGACGCTTTTGTGCCTATGCTGAAATATATGGGAAGCGTCATTCTGGCACTGGCGGTACAGTGTTTCGTGGTATATCAGGTCATGCTGTTTGTGTTCACCCGGTTGAATCCTTTTAAGTTCATTAAAAAGTTCTTCCCAGTTATGACCTTTGCGTTCTCCACTTCCACCAGTAATGCGACGATCCCTCTGTCTATCGACACTCTGTATAAAAAAATCGGTGTCTCCAAACAGATTTCGTCCTTTACGATTCCTCTGGGTGCCACCATTAACATGGACGGTACTTCCATTATGCAGGGCGTAGCAGTTGTTTTCATAGCACAGGCTTACGGTATTCCTCTGACCCCGGCTGCCATTGCTACTGTCATTGCCACCGCGACGATCGCCTCCATCGGTACTGCCGGTGTCCCCAGTGTCGGTCTGGTCACCCTGTCCATGGTACTGACCTCCGTGGGACTGCCTACCGAAGGCATTGCACTGATCATGGGTATCGACCGTATCCTGGATATGCTGCGTACCGCTGTCAATATCACCGGTGATGCCATATGTACCACTATCGTGGCTAAGCAGCAGGGTGCCTTTAATGAGAATACTTTCCGGGCAGATAACTGATCACCTGTTTACAGCTTTCCAGATGGCTGTCACCGTATAAAAAAAGAGTGAAACATTCTGTCTTGTGCTCAAGTGCACCGTCAGAAGTTTCACTTTTTTATAGCTCGCAGCTATTCTATTTCAGTTTATTGAGTTTTGCCCGGTTGGCAATAACGATCAGCCGCATATCCTGTGTCAGAGGTTCTTCCGGATCGATATTGGTATTTACATTTTTTCCTTCGATGATCGCCACCACGTTAATGGAATATTTTTTCCGCAGATTCAGCTCGATCAGGTTCTTCCCGATCCACTGCTGTTTGACTTCCATTTCCACCATAGACACATCCTGGGACAATTCGATAATGTCCATGAAACCGGAGCTTAACAGATTTTTGGCCAGGTGGATCCCTGACTCACTCTCGGGGAATACTACACGGTCTGCTCCTACTTTCGTAAGGATCTTGCAGTTTATCTCAGTGGCGCATTTGGCGATAACGGTCTTTACGCCCAGTTCTTTACACAGCATGGTTGCCATAACACTGGCTTCCAGATGATTTGCCATGGTCACAATGACCACATCAATATTCGCAATACCGATCTGTCTCAACGCTTCCGGATCTGTAACATCTGCACATTTACAGTATGGAATCTCTGAGATTGCCGCATTGACAACTGCCTCTCTATTGTCTACCGCCACCACCTCTGCGCCGTTCTCTGCCAACTCCTTCGCCACACTTCTTCCATATCTTCCAAGTCCAAATACTGCATAGGTCTGATTGATTCCCATAGTCTCTTCCTTCCTGTTGCTTCGATCTGCTTTATCCGACGCTGATCTCTTCTGTCGGGTTCTTCACAATATTTTTGTTCTTTTTCTGCGTGCTGAATGCCACTACCAGAGATATGGGGCCGACTCTTCCCAGATACATGGTCACGATAATAATCAGTTTTCCCCAAAGATTCAGCATGGAAGTCAGGTTCCTGCTTAATCCCACAGTAGCTGTGGCACTCACTGTTTCATACACAATATCTATCACATCCGCATCTGTCACTACAGATAAAAGAATTGTGGACAACGACGCAATGATAAAAAACATACTTACAACTGCTACCGATTTATTCACCGCCTGCTTCGGAATATTTCTCCCAAAAAGCTCTGCATCCTCCTTATTACCTATGGTGGCAAACATAGATACCAACAGCACTGCGATTGTAACTGTCTTCATTCCTCCTGCGGTTCCCACCGGAGAGCCGCCGATCAGCATCAAAAGCACCGAAATGATCGCAGAGGTATTGGTCAGATCCTCTTGTGGAATCGTGGCAAAACCTGCGGTTCGCGTAGTTACTGCCTGGAACAGGGATGCCCAGATCCGTTGCGGCACCGTGTAATCCTGCATTGTCAGAGGATTATTGTATTCAAAAATATAAAATGCCGTCGCTCCCACTACAATAAGTATTCCTGTCACCGTGAGTGCTATTTTACTGTGAAGCGTCAGCAGTCTGAAACATTTGAGCTTCTGGCTCCGGATATTTTTCAAAACCCGCAGTACATCCCACCAGACGATATAGCCTAAGCCTCCCAATATGATCAGCAACATCGTGACCAGATTGACCATTGGCTGAAATACATAGCCGCACAGACTGTCTTCCGCCATAATATCCATTCCTGCGTTGCAGAAGGCAGATACAGCATTAAAAATCGAAATCCATATGCCTCTGAGTCCGTATCCCGGCACAAATACTGTCATGTACAAAAGAGCTCCGCATCCCTCCACCACCAGAGTACCTATGAGAACCTTGCGGAGGAATCTCACGATTCCGGAGATATTATTCAGATTAAACACATCCTGTAGCATCCACCGGTTACCCAGTCCCAGTCGTCTGTGCAGTCCCATCATCACACCGTACATGACCGTAATGACTCCCAGACCTCCCAACTGGATCAAAAACAGGATCACGATCTGTCCCCAGACGCTCCAGGTGGAATATGTGGGAACCGTCACCAGACCGGTCACACAGATGGATGTGGTAGCCGTAAATAAAGCATCTATATAAGGAACCGCTTCTCCGGTAGCTGAACTGATGGGTAATGCCAGCAGGAAGCTACCCACTAATATGGCACACAGAAAGCTAAGCATGATCTTCTGTGTCGTAGACAACTGTATTATTTTTTTACTGTTCATAACACACTCCATTCCGCCGATGTTTTATCTCATCAGTGGAATCGCTAATCAAATTTCACGGGTGCAATCCGCAATGTTATGATTATAACACACTTTTAGATAAAAAACTCCTATTGGAGACAGTTTGTTGCCGAATCCATCATAGGAGTTCTCTTCTGATCTTATTTTTCTTCTTTTATACTTTAAATCGGTAGCCCACACCCCAGATGGTCTCGATATACTGAGGTTTTGCAGTATCTTTTTCAATCTTCTCACGGATCTTCTTGATGTGCACGGTAACGGTGGCAATATCACCGATAGAATCCATATCCCAGATCTCACGGAACAATTCTTCTTTGGTAAATACATGGTTCGGATGCTCCGCCAGGAACGTCAGCAGATCAAACTCTTTGGTCGTAAACGTCTTCTCCACACCGTCCACATAGACACGTCTTGCAGTCTTATCAATACGGATACCGCGGATCTCCACGATATCATTCTGCTGCTTCTGGTTGGTTCCCACCAGTCTCTCATAACGGGCCATGTGCGCCTTCACGCGGGCTACCAGCTCACTGGGGCTGAAAGGTTTGGTCATATAGTCGTCCGCCCCCAACCCTAGGCCGCGGATCTTATCAATGTCGTCCTTCTTCGCTGATACCATGAGAATGGGAATATTTTTCTCCTCGCGGATCTTCTTACATACTTCGAAGCCGTCCATGCCGGGCAGCATCAGGTCCAAAATGATCAGATCATAATCGCCTGTCAGAGCGGTCTTCAGTCCCTCATCTCCGGTATTGCAGATATCTACCTTGAAATCACTGAGCTCCAGATAATCCTTCTCAAGATCTGCAATTGCTACTTCATCTTCAATAATTAAAATCTTACTCATAATTTACCCTCCATTTACAGAATGTCCTTGCATCATCGGTTATCATGCTATTTCTGTTTCATTCCTTATTGATTCCTTATTCATTACTTGGTTCCACCCGGCTGCAGTTCAATGTATTTTCTCAGGACAAAATGCATACAGGTGCCTTCACCCTCTTTGGCTGTTGCCCATACATAGCCACCGTGATCCTCGATGATCTTCTTCACAATAGAAAGTCCGATGCCACTGCCGCCCTGGGCGGAATTGCGGGAAGCATCCGTGCGGTAGAACCGCTCAAAGATCTTCTGCAGATCCTTCTGCGCGATTCCCTTGCCGTTGTCCTCGATCTCTACCCGGATAGCATCCACTTCGTCGAGAATACGGATATCAATGTGCCCATTGGGCTTGTCCATATATTTTACGCTGTTACTGATAATATTATTGATGACCTTCTTCATCTGCTCCGGATCCGCGATGACAGCTGTGTCAGGAGATACCAGATTCGAATAGTTCAGCTTGATACCCCGCTGCTCCAGATCCAGTCCGACTTCTTCCACACAGTCGCCGAAATAATCCGCCACGTTGATCCGGTGGAAATTGTACGGGATCCGGTTATTATCAATTCCGGAATAAGTGGTCAGCTCGTTGATCAGACGATCCATATCAATGGCTTTATTGTAGATGGTCTTGATGTATTTATCCATCTTCTCCGGCGTATCTGCCACACCGTCCATGATTCCTTCCACATAACCCTTAATGGCTGTGATAGGGGTCTTCAGATCATGGGAAATATTGCTGACCAGCTCTTTGTTCTGCTTCTCATGCTGGGTGTTCTCTTCCGTGGATTCCTTCAGCCGTAAACGCATGTCCTCATAATTGCGGTAGAGATCACCGATCTCACCCTTGGCATCTGTCTCCAGAACATAATCAAAGTTGCCTTCCTTGATCTTGCGCATTGCCACGTTCAATTCATTGATGGGTTCAAATACGCCCTTGTGGATCCACTGGGTCAGCATCAGGCTGGTGAAGATCAGGATCACTATGATAGCCACGAACATATCGATCAGCAGATGTCTCGAGATCAGCGAATTGACCTTCGTGACGATAAATACGCTGCCCGGTGTTCCATCCCGGAAAGTGAAATCAATCTGTTTTACATACTTCTCCAGTTCATTGTAGAAATATCCGCTGTCATCCGACAGATTCTCTTCACCGTAGGCAGGCAGTTTTTCAAAAATCTTCTGTGCGGCATCTTTATTGCCGGCATAATACATCTTATCACCTTTTCTTACAATAATGTAAGTAGACTTCCGCGATACCTCCTCATTAATATGATCCAGATATTCTTTATCTTCCAGCCTGCTGCTGTCTTCCTTCACCTGGTCCAGCAGCACATAATACGCCTGATCCGTGGTGTTGGTGAATTCCCTGAAATTCTCCGACATCATGGAATAATCAATATCCGTCAGGCTGAAACCCTGAGAGTAATTCATCAGGTAAATGGCAATCATCACAAACGCCATGATCGTCAGCAACAGCGGAAGTAATATAATACTTATAAATGTTACACGAAGTCTGGTTTTAAATTTCATATTACTCTTGCCTTTCAGCAACCTGCAAACTTTCCGTGACTTTAGTACACTGTGTAGCACAAGTTTGCGCGTGTTTTATACTTTACTTTCGCTCATTATAGCATGATTCCTACCTTCTGTGTATAAAGGAAGCAAGAATATCATTAAAAAAATATAAACAAAATTTTTTCATTTTTCTGTTGACATTATTCTCACATCATGTATAATAAGCTTATAAGAAACAGTAATCATTACTATTATTGAGAAGGGAGCTTATCATGGCACTGAAAAGAAGCAGACAACGGGAAATGATCAAATCCTTTCTCATGGGACGCAAGGATCATCCTACCGCTGATGTGATCTATTCTAATCTGAAGCAGCAGGATCCGAACTTAAGTCTCGGTACCGTCTACCGTAATCTGACTCTGTTGTCGGACATGGGAGAGATTTTACGACTCCGGGTCGGTGACGGTGTTGACCATTTTGATGCCGATACTTCCGAACATTATCATTTTGTGTGTACGGAATGCGGAAGCGTCATTGATCTGGACATGGATAGTATTGATTCCATCATGGAGACAGCCGGAGAGAGATTTGACGGCCGGATCCGGGGACATATCACTTATTTCTATGGCACTTGTCCCGCCTGCACCAGGGTTGCTACGGAGTCCTAGTTTTCTGAATGAAAACAGACTTCGTTCCATAATATATTTGTGCTGATAAAGCACACGCAAAAAGAGAAAACTAAAAACAAAACATTTCATTTGAGAAAAGGAGAAAAAATTATGGCAAAGTATGTATGTCAGGTATGTGGTTATGTTTATGAAGGAGATGCGGCTCCCGCAGAGTGCCCCATCTGTCACGCTCCCGCTTCCAAGTTCACCAAGCAGGAGGAAGGTAAGACCTGGGCTGCTGAGCATGTAGTAGGTGTAGCGAAGGGTGCTCCCGAGGATATCATTGCAGATCTGCGTGCGAACTTCCAGGGCGAATGCTCTGAGGTTGGTATGTATCTGGCAATGGCAAGAGTAGCTCACAGAGAAGGTTATCCCGAGATCGGTCTGTACTGGGAAAAGGCTGCTTACGAAGAAGCTGAGCACGCTGCAAAATTCGCTGAGCTGTTAGGTGAAGTCGTAACCGATTCCACCAAGAAGAATCTGGAGATGAGAGTAGATGCCGAGAACGGTGCAACCGCAGGTAAGTTTGATCTGGCTAAGAGAGCCAAGGCTCTGAACCTGGATGCTATCCATGACACCGTTCATGAGATGGCTCGTGATGAGGCAAGACATGGCAAGGCATTTGAGGGTCTGTTAAAGAGATACTTTGGCTAAGCTACAAGCCATGCAATAAAAAAGAATACTCTGCACCGTAGGAGCTTGCTCATAAAGGTGTGGAGTATTCTTTTTTATTATACGGCGACAGCCGTCCATGAGCAAGTCACGCAGTGACTGCGAATGGGTTGCATGGCGCCAGCCTTAGGAGCGCGACAGCCCTTATACGGTTCCGGAGATCACCAGCGTGCTGACGCCGGGGTTGATCCCCCACGCTCCTGTAACGGGATCCTGGGTGTAAGTCGCTGCGGGTACGGTAATACCTCCTGCAGTTCCGGTAAATAATCCGGTAGTCGTATCATACGTATAGTTTGTTCCCTCTGCCCATGCAGTTCCATTAAAATTCACAGTCAGATTCTCCAATACGGGATTAAAGGTATCTGTGATCACGACACCGGTAGCTGCATCTGCTGCCGTATTCCCCAGATTCTGTATCAGGAACGTATACGTCAATGTTCCATTCTCTGTCACGGGTACGGGACTGACGGACTTTGTGATCGTAAGAAGCGGTCCGCTTACCGCATTTACTGTCTCGTTCACAGTAACAGGAGTGACCCCTGCCCCGGCAATCGTCGCCGTATTCGTAATGGAAGCCTCTGCTGCCAGCGGTGCATAAGAGTTCACCTCAGCCTCATAGGTAAGTGTCACATTACCTCCCGCAGGCACGGTAATTCCCGTGATTGTCAGAGGAGGGCCTGCCGTTACAGCCGGTGTTGCCTGTAAAATTCCGTTTGCATAGTATTTTACGGTCCCCGGAATATACGTCAGAGGTGTCAGTTCTCTGGTATTAAACAAATACTCTCCCAGATTATCCGTTACTGTAATTCCGTTAAATGCTGTAGTGCCTGAGTTCACAATGCTGATCACATACGTCACATTTTCATTCTGCCCGTAGGTATCCCGCACTGCTGTCTTGGTTGCAGACAATACCTCCGTGATCTCACCCACTGCTATATTGGAGTTTGTAATCTCATTTCCATAGCGAAGCTGTGCCTGATTTGTAAATCTAGCCATATATTTTTGTATCCTTTCATTGTATTTGGATTTACTATAATATATGACTGTTTTTAAGAAAGTTGACGGATTCTGTCACTGCATTTCTTGACTTTCCTCTTCCACCTCCGTATGATGGAATCACAAGCATTCCCTTGCGCTGCCCCGGAAAACAATGAGGATTCAACATGAAGAAAAAAGTATTTAACATCATCCAGATCGGCGACAAAAGTAACCGTCTGAGCCGGCTCTTTGATATTTTTATTGCTATCGTTATCTGTGCAAATATTCTGGTGACTTTTCTGCAAACCTTTGATGAGCTTGCTTTTTTATTTCCGGTATTTCATGTGGTCGAGGTTCTCACTATTCTGATCTTCTGTGTGGAATATATCCTGCGGATCTGGACTGCGGACTATCTATATCCTGATAAAAACGAGTTCCGCTCCCGGCTGCGGTTTCTGATCTCCTTCGACGGCATTATCGACCTGTTGACAATTTTACCCTTTTTCTTCCTGTCCGGTATGGTCATCTTCCGGATGCTGCGGGTGGCGAGAATCTTCCATCTGTTCCGCCTGAATGCACGGTATGATTCCTTCAATGTCATCACTACGGTATTGTATGAAAAACGCAATCAGATCATTTCCTCCGTGTTCATCGTACTGATCCTGATGCTCGCCAGCAGTCTGTGCATGTACAGCGTGGAGCATGATTCCCAGCCGGAAGTATTCCGCAATGCCTTCAGCGGTATCTGGTGGAGCATGTCAACGCTGCTCACCGTAGGCTACGGAGACATCTATCCCATCACCACACTTGGCCGGATCATGGCGATCTGTATCGCCTATCTCGGTGTCGGTGCCGTGGCTATCCCCACCGGTATCATCAGTGCCGGCTTTGTGGAACAGTACCAGCGCAAAAGCAGTCTCTCTAATATTAAAGAAGCAGATATTCATGAGATCGCCGAGATATTCGTAGATAAACGTTTCGCCGGCAAATCCGTGGAGGAAATGGAAGAGGCAGAACAGGTCACGATCTTCCTCATTCTGCGGGAAGATCTGTCCATTCTGCCTCAAAAAGATACGATATTAAGGTTAAATGACATCATTGTCATTCGTGGGGAGCATTCCTAATCTGCTTCCGTCGCTGCAGTTTCCGTTTCCACAGCTTCCGTGGTTTCTGTTTCAGCAGTCTCCGTCGCTTCGGTACTTTCTGTTTCTTCGGTAGTCTCCTCCACCAGATCATCCAGTGTATAATTGAAGCCTGTCACCACGTTGGTGGCCACGACATACACTTTCATTTCCGAAGGAAATGCAATGTAATACTGGCTGGTCATGGAATTCAGATTACCGACATTAATGATCACGCTGCGATCTGCAGTCTCGTACTGAATGGTACGCTCCGGGTTCGCCAGTCCATACTGTGACATATCCGTCACATTTTCAATCACCTGATCTGCCTTTAACGGTGCCACCTTCAGGATCATAGCCTTGATACGCTCCTGGTTCAGATTCAGGGAATGATCGTCCGCATAGTACCATGTATCATCCTCTTTTTCAAAGGCATAGGGCTCTCCCTCATATACATAGCTAAAGCTGGTAATATCATCGGAGTTCACATCCAGCACCGTCTCCTGTGTATCCTCGGTGGTGGAAGTCGCGGACGATGCATTTTTATTATACTGTCGGATGCCCAGGAATACTGCCGCCAGAACCACCAGTGCCAGCAGCATTCCGATCATCTGTCTTTGTTTCTTTTTCATATCTATATCTCACGCCTTTCAATTATTTCTTCCGTCTGCGGAACCAGATCACGAATCCGGCGATCACACAGCCGACAGGCAGTATCACGGTAACCAGCAGCCCCAGCAGCAGAATCTGTGCGGAATCCACTACCAGATTAGAGACCTCATAACTTTTTACCGGAATAGATACCGAGGTCTCATGATCTGCCATTCCACTGAATGTATTGGTGAACAGGGTCAGGTTCGCACCGCTGACGACAGAATTTGCATCATCCGTGAACAGCTGCTCGCAACCGTACACGACCAGTGTCGCATCCCCATCATCCAAAGTCTTTACTGCCTCAACACCTAATGCGAAGGGACCATTCACATCATTTTCACCCTGTGAAAAATCCTGTGTATTGTTGACATCCTGTTTTGCAAAAGAGCTGTCGGAGGTGCTCAGGAATACATCATAGGTAATATCACCGGTGGCTGTCTCGTCGGTACTTACTTCCTCCGGGACGATGATGCCCTGAGAATACGGCAGGAACAGATATTTTCCGTAGGTGCCTGAGGTATAGCTGTCAGAGCTCTGTGTCGGCAGGATATAATAAGGACTTCTGTAGTAGCCGTTGGAATCATTCTCCACTACCAGTCCTTTGGCAATGCTCAGATTCATGTAGCTTAAGATAGCATCTATATTGGGTGTCTCCTCATCGGTATAACCGGTTACCAGGATAACTTTTCCACCGTTGTTCAGATAGTCGATCACCTTATCCTTATCATCGGATGAAAAATCGCTGGTGGCACCGTTAATGAACAGACAGGCCGCATCGTCGGGGATAGTATCCAGATCCATCAGATTCACGGTCTCATAATCCACATTTTCCTTGTTCAGTGCGGATGTAAAAGTGTTACTTAAACTCAGTTCATTATGTCCTGTTGTCATATATACCTTGGGCATATCATCATTTAACACATAATCCAACGCACTGGTGATCTGTCCTTCGCCATCATAACCGGTGGTCGTGGTGTTATAACTGTACGTCGAATAGTCAAAATCATAGGAAGACTCATAGACATCGTTGTAATCAATGACCTTGCTGCGCTTTTCGCTGACCACGATCAGGCTGTTCGTGCTGATGTTGCCGGTGGTGTACTGGGTATAGAACATCGGGTTAACGGTAGGATCCACATATTCCACGGTGATATGATCCGACAGATCATCATATCTCTGTAAAGTCTGCCCCAATGTGGTATCCTGATTGTCCTGATTTACCAACACATAGATTGTCACATCATCCTGCATATTTTTCACATAGTCAACGGTCTGATCTGTCAGGGAATAGAGCTTCTGGCTGGTCATGTCGATTGCTGTCCAGCTGGAAGGCATCTCGCCCATGATAATATTAACCACTACTACCAGTGCTACCGCTACGGCGATCATACCGGTACTGTAAGCACTGAAGCTTAAGTTCTTCACGGACATGCTGTAACGGCGTTTCTGAATGGACTGTACCGTCAGGAACAGAACCAGTGCCGTAACGGATGCATAATATACGATAGAAGATACATCCAGTGTGCCGTTTAACAGGTTAGAAAACGGCGTATAAAGGTCAAAGCAACGCAAAATCTTTGTCAACAGATTGCCGGTACTGGAAATAATGGAGCAGATGGAATCCATCATATATCCCAGGAACAATACTAAAAAAGTAAGTACTGCTGCGATGACCTGGCTCTCTGTCACGGAAGACAGGAACAGACCGATGGCAATGGCGGTCATCCCGAAGAGGAAATATGCCAGGATCGACAGATAGGCCTCTCCCATGGGAACACTGCCGTACTGCGCCATAATCAGCGGGTAAAAGCAGATGATTGCTACGGGAATGGCAAATATAGTTAACAGCGCCAGGAATTTTCCCATAACGATGCCGCCTACGGACACCGGTGCCGTCAGGATCAGCTGATCCGTCTTGCTCCGCTTTTCCTCCGCCAGAATACGCATGGTCAGGATCGGCACGGTCAGCATGAATAAAAAGGTAACGCTGGATACCACATACGCAAAATAAGGATATCCGTTCATCAGGTTATAAACACTGAAATACAGTCCCAGGAAAAACAGGGTGACCGCAATAAATAAAAATCCGATAAAGGAACGGAAATAGGATTTCAATTCTCTCTTATAAATGGCTAGCATATTATTCCGCCTCCTTTGTAGTTACAGTTTCTTCGGCTTCCGGCTTTTTTCTTTTTGAGAATAGTTTGTGCTTCTCCGGCTGTGTGGGTGCTACATCCTCGGTCAGTTCCAGGAAGATGTCTTCCAGAGACTTCTCCGCATGGGTCATCTCTAAAATGGGCAGCTTTGCTTCTGCCAGTGCATAGAATACCTGCTCTCTGATGTCGGCATTTTCTTTGGAGATCACTTTCAGCTTTGCAATATTTTTGGATGCCTCCGTGTTCTCTTCGATCCGGTCGATCTGTGAGATCTCCTGCAATGCGTTCTTCACCGCAGCGGTGCTTCCCTTTACTTCCAGGTTCAGTTCCATGGAACCACTCATAAGCTTCTGCAGATTCTCCGGAGAATCGCTGGCTACCAGCTTACCATGAGCTATGATCATAATATGGTCGCAGACCGCGCTGACCTCCGACAGAATATGGGAGCTAAGGATCACGGTATGATTCTCCCCCAACTTGCGGATCAGATCACGGATCTCGATGATCTGTTTCGGATCCAGACCTACCGTGGGCTCATCCAGAATGATGACCTCCGGGTAGCCAAGGATCGCCTGTGCCAGTCCGACTCTCTGCCTATAACCTTTTGACAGGTTCCTGATCAGACGCTGCTGCATATCAGAGATCTGTGTCATTTCCATGACCTCATCGATCTGCTGCTTCCGCTCTTTTTTCGGCACTTTTTTCAGTTCTGCCACGAAGTCCAGGTATTCTCTGACAGTCATGTCAACATACAGTGGCGGAATCTCCGGCAGATAACCGATAGCACGCTTTGCCTCCTCCGGATCTTTTTGGATATCTTTGCCATCGATGGTCACAGTGCCCTCCGTGGCTGCCAGGTAACCCGTGATGATGTTCATTGTCGTGGATTTACCTGCGCCGTTTGGACCAAGAAAGCCGTAAATCTGTCCCTTTTCCACACGGAAAGAGAGATGATCTACGGCAATATGGTCACCATATTTTTTTGTAAGATTGCTTACTTCTATCATATTTGCCTCCCGGATATGGTGTGATCCCCCACCTGATATCTACGGGTACCCGTAACTGATACCCACGAGTCCCCAGAACTGATACCTACGGATTGTTCCGTGCTACGCACTCTCACAATCCTGCCCGCTATTCGTACATCGTGGGATTATCATCCCACTTTTGTACTCATATCGGGGCAAATCTCAAAGTCTCTCAATCACATCTGAGCAAGCTCATGTGGTCTCGGACTTTTCGATTTTGGTATCAGTATATGTCTCAAATGTCATGAAAAGGTGAAACATTTGTGAAAAATCTGTGAAGCCCCAACCCTTAAAGCTTCGTCACGGTCAGCGAAATGCTTAAATTTCCTGCCTCCACCGCCAGATGCAGCGGCAGCTTCTCCACAGGAATATCTTCAAAAATGAACTCCGGATCACCGGATGCAGCCGTCTGGAATAAAAAAAGTAATCCGTCCACATAGAGCACCACTTTTTTCTGATTGCTGTAAATTGTCAGAGAAAGTAATCCGTTCTCCTGACGATGCAGAGTGGAAAGTACCGGATAGAGCACCGGTTCGCTGCTCCACTTCGCCTGATAATAGTAATACCGCTCCGTCAGCGTTCTGCCATTCGCCGAAAGAAGTCCATCTTCTGCCGTTTCTCCGGATAATCCACGATATACCGGAAGATTTTCCGGTCTTATCCACAGGTCCCCAGTGAGAAATCCACGCTTTCTGCACAGGCTGTAAAACGTTCTCACTTCGGAGCAGTTCACCCCCTCTGCCCCGGTCCCGGTTCCTTCCAGCCGGATCACATTTACCCCCACCCGGACCAGCCGTTCCAGATCTCTTCGTACCTGCTCCACCCTCATCCCGGCATCACTGATCTGCGGGGGAAGCCGGTAGACTACTTCATGTGGCAGAAACTCTTTTTCATTGAGAAAGATTCCCTTTTTATCGATGACATGCACGTCATAAATTGCCAGTTCCTGCTGCCAGTACACTTCCACTGCCTCGGTTATATCCTCAGCAGGATCTGACTTTTCCTCATTCTCCGTGCAACCTGTCTTTTCTCCATACTCCACGGTTCCGAACCTTCCCTGCGCCTTCACCAGATAGACATAGGGATCCCGCAAGCCGTCCCACAGATGCGGCCGCAGCAACAACGCCGTCATGCAATCTGACTCTTCCGGAGCATATTCTCCATGAAAAACAAGGCGCCCGCCCTCCGCTTCTTCCCAGATCTCGATCTGTAAAGCGGACAGCAAACGCCCAATCTTTTCCGGCAGTACAAATTCCAGATAAGCCTTGCCGTTTTCCAGTTTTGTTGTAATTCCAAGATCGTCCCGTATCTGCATTTCTCTTTCCTGCCTTTCGCATTGTGTTACCAGGAGTTTTTGCAAAATGGGACTCTTTTATGCTCAAAATCAGAAAATCAAATACCAAAGCCATCAAAAGGAAAAAAGTGACTTGCTTCCCGCCATTTCTGGATTTACTATAGAGACAGATAAAATTTTTTAAGGAGGATATCTTATGCCTTTTATTAATTCCAAAATCAGTACTCCCATCTCCATTGAACAGGAGCAGGCTCTGAAAACCCGATTGGGACAGGCCATCTCTATTGTTCCCGGCAAATCCGAGAGCTGGCTTATGCTTGGCTTTGAGCCGAATTATAACTTATATTTTCGTGGCAGCAACAGCGAACCGCTGGCTATGGTAGAAGTCAGTGTTTTCGGCGGAGAAGATGCCACTGCCTTTTCTGCACTAACCGCAGAGATCTGCAATATCTTTCATGAGATCATGAACATCGCTCCGGATCATGTCTATGTAAAGTATCAGACCGTAAAATATTGGGGCTGGAACGGAGACAACATTTGATATCTCGTAAATTGTAATTATTCCTGTAGCTGCCCATCCACAATACGCACAATACGTTTCGCTGACTGTGCTACGCCCAGGTCGTGGGTGATCATGACGATGGTGTTGCCCATATCGTTCAGTTCCCGGAACAGCTTTAGTACTTCCTTGCCGCTGGTCTGATCCAGAGCACCGGTAGGCTCATCCGCCAGAAGGATCGCCGGCTGTCCCACCAGTGCTCTGGCAATGGATACTCTCTGCTTCTGTCCGCCGGACAATTCGTTGGGCTTATGTCCGATACGATGATCCAGCCCCAGCAGTTTGATAGTATTTTTACACTTTTCTTCTGCTTCTTCATGGGTCATGCCACGCATCAGCAGCGGCATGATAATATTCTGCATGACATTGTAGGTCGGGATCAGCTGATAGTTCTGGAAAATAAACCCGATCTTCTGGTTGCGTACCATGGTCAGATCGTCCTCCTTGGTCTTGTGGATTGCCATGCCATCCAGATAATACTCTCCGCTGTCCATCACATCCATACAGCCGATCATATTCATTAACGTAGTCTTACCGGAACCGGAAGGGCCTAAGATTGCCACGTATTCTCCCTTATTTACCTGAAAATTGATGTCCTTCAGGATCGGCAGACGCTCCTCTCCCAGCATATAGCCTTTATTTATATTTTTCATGGTGATCATTGCGTTTTCCATCATAATCCTTACGCCTTTCATAACCTGCAAACTTTGTGCCTTTGGCACAAATTTGCGTGTGAAAATTTATTTTTCACACTACTCCTGATTTAAAGCTTCTACGGGGATCAGTCTCGATGCCTTATACGCCGGATAGAAGCCAAAGATACTTCCGGTGAAGACACCAAACAACAGCGACAATACTGCACCCTGTACCGATAAGGACACTCTCACGTTGAACAGCTGCACGAATGGCGTAATTCCAAGAGCCACCAGCACCCCAAGTACGGCTCCTACCAGACTGGTAAAACTTGCCTCCAATAAAAACTCCAACAGGATATCCTTTCGGGAGCAGCCCAGTGCTTTCAGAATACCGATCTCGTTGGTACGCTCCTTGATGGATACAAACAGCACATTCATAATACCGATACCGCCAACGATAAATACGATCACGGCCATAGAGATCAGCAGTAATGTCAAAGTCTCATTGGAAGCGGAGGCTGCCTCCATCTTGCTTCCGGCATCGCTGATGGTAAATGTGGTGTTGGGATAACTTTCTTTTAAGGCACTCTCCACCCCTGTCATTACAGTGTCCACCTGATTCACATCTTCTGCGACCACGGTAATGGTTGGACTAATGCTCGTACCGGTAATGTATTTGATGCCGGTTTCGTAAGGTACATAGATCGCCGTATCCGGGCTGATGCCGGATGCCACAGTTCCCATCTCGGATAGTACCCCTGACACTATATAGGGGCGGCCATCAATATAGACTATACCGTCATAAGCATCGTAGGCGCTGCCAAAAATTTCCTTTGCCACGGTGGCACCCAGTACGCACACCTTTTCCTTGCTCTCATTGTTTTCTTCTGTGAGGAAATCCCCGATGGCCATTTCCAGATTACTGATGGCGGCATAATTGTCTTCCACACCGGCAATGGTGTAATAGGAAGCAGAGGTCATATCGCCTCCCTCCACCGATGCTGTAGTGGAATAAGATATCGTAGTTGCAGAGATTCCCGATACAAAAGTCGCCAGATCATCACCGTCTTCACAGGTCAATGTCACGGCTTCGCTCTCTTCCTCCTGTCCGAATCCGAAAAATCCGCCGAAATCCATGCCACCGCCGGGACCACCAGACGTACCGCCGCCGGAACCTCCTCTGGGACCTCCGCCCATATTGGTGACGGTAACGCTTCCTCCACCGCCCGGCATTTCAAAGCTAAAACCACCGCTGTCACTGCTGTCGCAGGAAATATCAATGGCTCCGGCATTCAGGTTCTTGAACTGCTCCGCCACTTCTTCTTTTCCACCGGTACCTATCGCCAGCACCAGCATTATGGTGGCGGATCCCACAACGATACCGATGGAAGTCAGGATCACTTTGAATTTATTCTGTGACAGGTTCAGCCACACCAGACGCAATATTTCGGATAATCTCATATTCTACTTCTTCCCTTCCATTGACCTTACTTTCCCACAGGTCTCCGCTCTACTTCGTAATGCTGCTTTCGATCAATACGATATCTCCTTCTGCAATATCTCCGGAGATCTCCACATTAGAGTCATCTGACAGTCCTGTCGTTATTTCCTTTTTCACAATGCTGCCATCTGCTGTCTTCACTTTTACATAAGTCTTGTCATCCTCTGTGATAATGGCTCTGTGTGAGACATACAGCACTTCTTCCGTTTGTTCCGTAACGAAAGTTACATCTCCTGTCATGCCCTGGAACAGTCCGGAGACATCCCCTTCTAATGTGACAGTTACGTCATAAGTTATATTTCCACTGGAATCCGATGTCGCATCTCCGATAGCCGTCACCTTTGCCGTAAAGGTATCTTCCGGATATGCCGTCAATGCAATATTCGCCGCAGATCCCAGAGAGATATCCGTCATGTCATCTTCATCCACTGTTACCGTCATGGTCACTTCATCCATATCGTATAAGGTAACCAGAGAGGTTCCGGTACTGATCTTGTCTCCGGCCTCCAGCTCCACGCCGGTGATGACACCGTTGTATCTTGCACATACTGCATTACCATCGATATAAGTGCTGAACTCATTCCATTTTTCCAGTGTCTCATTATAGGTTTCCTGCTGATCGGACAATTCCTGCGCAAGATACCCCAGTGCAATGTCATAGGTCTCCTGTGCGGTATTGTAAGCCAGTGTCCGCAGTTTTTTTGTCTCAGCTACGGTCAGTTTTCCCTGCTCCAGTTCCCGTTTCGCCTTATTGTAGGCAGTTTCGGCAGTGGTTACATTTTCCTCCGCCTGCTCTACTCTCTGTTCCAGCTCTTCCTTCTGCTGCTCCAGGGAATCTGCCGTGGACTGTGCCTGCTCCGTCAGCTGCGCATAATAGACATATCCGTAAGTATCATCTGCTGCGTCGGTACTGTTCAGACTGTATTTACAGTTCGACAATACCTGTGCCGCATCCTCATAGGCTGCCGTTACTTCCTCCAGCTGTGCCCGGTAATCTTCCAGGCTGCTCTTCGCCTGCTCCAGCGTGCTCTCCGCAGAATCTACCATATTCTGAAGCTCCTGCAATGTAGTGCTGTACTCGGTATCAATATAACTGCCGTAAGCAGTGCTGCTGTCATAAGTGTATTTTGCCTGTTGTTTTGACAGGGTCTGGTCGGCTTCCACCGCCTCCAGATCCGCTTTTGCTTTCTCAACATTAGACTGCAGTTCGTCTTCCAGGTCGGAGACGCTGTCTTCTTCCAGCAGGTACAGGGGATCTCCCTCGGACACCTGCTGCCCAACGGAGACCACTACCTCCGCCACGGTCAGGGTAGAATCATCACCGTTGCTGCCAGAGCTGCTGCCTCCCATATTGAAGATCTGCCCAAACATGTCTAAGCCTCCCTGGGCTCCGCCGCCGGAAGCACTCATGCCGCCAAATCCACCGGAACCAGAGCTACTGCCGACAGTACTACCGGAGGAGCCGCCAGAGGAACTGCTGCCGGAGGTATCCGTTCTCTGTAGGGCACTCATATCCAGATCAAAGGTCTGATCCACCGTACCGATGTCCACAGAGCCGCTCTCCGTCACACCTTTGACCAGTGTACCGTATTTTACCGTAGTCTCTTTATAAATGACTTCTGTGTCGGAACCACCGGAGAGACCAATGGCACCAGCCACTACAGCGATCACACAGACACCACAGACACCTGTGGTGAGCTTGCGCCTTTTCGACCAGCTTTTCCACGATCCGATCCGGCTCATCCGATTTTTTATAGTTTTCTTGATCTTTTTCCCATTTTCATTCTGCTTCATAACTGTTCCCAATCATTCCTGTCTGTTTCTCAACATTTGTTCCATCCGCCTGATTTATTGTCCTCCGGGACCGCCCGGCATTCCGCCGCCGAAGCTGTCGGAATTACCACCCCCGGGACCACCCTGCGGCATGTCACCGCCTCCCGGCATCTGCATATCCTCCGACATCTCAAACTCCGTATCACTGCCGACTGCGGTATCAGAACTGTTGCCGGAATCAGCAGTCTTCTCCGTACTCTTGACTTCTTCCTCGGAGCTGACTTTACTTGCCAGGTAGATAGTATCGCCCTCTCCCAGTCCTGACAGGATCTCGATGTCCACACCGTTGGTGATACCGGTCTCTACCTCTGCCAGTTCCCTGCCGCCCAGTGCTGTCTTACGATAGACATAGGTCTTGCCGTTCTCTTCTACGATCGCCTTACGGGATACATAGAGGACATCTTCCTTTTCTTCCGTGACGAAGATCACATCTGCCGTCATGCCACCGTAGAGCTGCTCCAGTTCACCTTCCACGCTGATCTCCACAGTGTAGCTTACCGTGTTGCTGTAATCGGAAGTAGCCGTGGTATTGATGGAGAGAATGCTTCCGGTATAGGAATCCTCCGGGTATGCCGTAAAGGTGATATCTACCGCATCTCCTACCTGCAGGTCCACGATATCCTCCTGGGTCACATCCACGGAGATTCTCATGCCATCCGACGTTGCATAGGAAAACAGAGCTCCTGTCGTCGTCAGACGGTCTCCCGCTTCGTAGCTGACCTCTGTGATCACACCATCCTCTGCGGCATAGAGAATACCATCACTTCCGATGAAAGCTTCAAAGGCCTGTAACTGTTCTTCCCGTTTTTCCTTCGTCTCTTCCGCTTCCTGTAAGGTCTCCTTCAGATCTTCCACGGTCGCATTGTAAGTGGTCTGGGCGTTCTGCCCGGTGATCACCGCTTCCTGATAGGTCTCTTCTGTATCCAGCTTATCGATTTTTTGCTTTGCCTGTGCCGCTGCCAGCTGGTTCTGCAGATCGGTAATAGCACTTTCATTCTCCGATAAAGCATCCTCTGCCTGCGTCAACGCTGATTTTGCCTGCTGGTATTTGGATCTGGCACTGAGATAACCATTCTGGATCGTCATAAAATTCACTGTATTATCGGTTCCGGCGCCTTCATAACCTTCTTTTGCCGCTTCATAATCTTCCAATGCATCCTGATAATCTTCCTGAGTTTCTGTCAGCTTCTCCTGCAGAGAAGCTGTATTCGCCTGCTTCTGCTCCAGCTGTACCTGCAGAGATGCCACTTTGTTCGTCACGCTCGTACCGGAAGTATTGCGGATGGATGCCGCATAGGAAGCACTGATCTTCTGGGTATCGTAGTCGGTCTGGGCTTCCAGCAGGGACAATTCATAGGTACTCTCTGCCTCCGCATAGTCTGCCTGCGCCTCCACTACCGCATTCTGCAACAGCGCCCGAACCGCCTCCACGCTGTCTTCCGTGAATTTCAGCAGTTCCTCGCCTTCGGTGACACGCTGCCCGCTGGCAGCATAGATCTCCTCTATCTTCAGATATTTCTGTACGGTATCATCGTCATCTTCCTCACTGTCATCCTCGTCATCGTCACTGACGTCCAGATCCAGATTGTAATCTATGGATTTTGTGTTGTATTCCAGAGAGCCGCTCTCAGTAACACCTACCTTTAAAGTACCACGCTCCACGGTCTCTTCCTTGTAGATCCACTGTTCTTTCTGAAGTAACGGTGCGATGAACACGGTATAACTGGCCGCCAGAATCAGCAGAAACAGTGCGATCCCCGCCAGGATCAGTTTTTTCTGCTTCTTCGTGAGGGATTTCAGTTTATCAAAATGTGGTCTTTTTAATTTCATGACTGTGTCTGTCCTCCCTGCATACGCTGTCTCTGTTGTAATTGTTCGATCTCTTCCTCCTTCATGCCGAACACTACGGTGACGGATTCGTTGGCACTTAAACTGTCCTCCTCATCTTCTACATTGATCTGTACCGTCACGCTGTAAGTGACACTGGTACGGCTGCTAGACGAGGATACCGGATCAATGGCTGTGATCACACCGGTATATCCGCTGCCTGCGGAGGACTGCACATAAGCACTGTCGCCTACAGTCAGTTTTGTAATATCCGACTGATCTACCGATACGGTGACCGTCAGCTCCTTCGGATTGCTGTAAACGAATACCACTGCATCGGAAGTCAGAGCCTGCTCCGCCCGCACCATGGTCCGCAGGATCGTTCCGTCCTCCGAGGCATAGAAATATCCGTCTCCCACACTGCTTTCAAACAGTTCCAGATTCTCTTTGGCATCTTCATAAGTACTTTTCAGAGCTGCCAGATCGGACTTAACTTTTTCCACCGTAGTATTATAATCGCTCTCTGCCCGTTCTGCGCCGGACAGGGAAGTCTCATAGGTCAGCTTTGCCTGCGCCTGCTGGATCTCATAATTTTCCTTCGCCTCCGTGACGGCCTGTTGGAGACTGGAAAGCTTTAACTGCAATGTCTGTAAGTTAAAAGAAGCATTGGTGACTGCATCCTCATATTTATCTTCTGCTTCCTCCAAATCTTTCAGATTTTGTTCCAGAATACTGTAAAGAGAAGCCAAAATGCTGGCGTTGGAAGTTCCGCCGCTCTGAGGCTGCGCATTATTTCCGGAAACATCAGCACTCAGCTGCGTTGATCCACCACCACTGCCGATGACCTGAGACCAACTGATGCCCCACTCATCCATCTTGTCCGTCAGGGCTTTCAGGTTCTCATCATAGATTGCCTGATATTCATCCACCTTGAAATAGCTCTTATAGGAACCGTCATTCACATAGGATTCATACTCTGCTATATCATCCTCCGCATCCTGCAATTCCTCTTCCGCCCTGGTCACAGCACTCTGCAGACTTGCTACCGTCTCATCATAGACATCCTTAGCCTGTTGTCCGGTGAGAATGGCACTGTCTCTCGTATACTCCGCTGTGATCAGGTTCTGCTCATATTCGATAGCTCCGGTACGATACGCAAGCTCCGCATCCTCCAGCGCTCTCTCCAGTTCTTTTCTGGCTTCCTCCACACTGTCCTCCGTAAGCTTTAAAATCTTATCTCCTGCCGTTACCTCTTCCCCGGAGACCGCGTAGACTTCCTCGATCTCTAACTCTGTTGTCAGATTTTCCACGTCAAAGCTCGCCTCCGTGATACCGACATTGGTAACACCTGACGCAGCAATCATATCCTCCGTGAAGGTCAGTCCCGCCATATTACCCGGCATGGAAAATTCCGACTGACTGTTGTTTTTATGTAATATCACCACTGCTGCCACAGAACCGCCGCCCAGCGTAAGTACCAGTACCAGCGCAACGATGATCCATTTTTTGTTTTTCTTTCGGGAAAAAAATATCTGTTTGATCTCTTTGTTCTTCACGGCGAACCTCCAATTGCTATTCCGTCCAATTTCCGTTGTTTTCTCAAGTATAGTTGGATTTTGTATTGAAAAAGTGTTCAGTCTGTGAAAAATCTGTGTCCTGTAGAAGCTTTTCCCCCTGCCTGCTTCTATGTAATTACGCAAATTAAGCACAAAAAGAAGGCCCTGTTGGAGGCTGCTTTCGCAGAAGTCTCTAACACTGCCTTCTATTATAAACTCATGTATAAATTCACAAATTCGTGCTATCGCACTAATATGCCCGGGAAAACAAATCACCTCTTCACAGCCATTTGTTTTCCCTATAGCTTATTTATTTTTCCGGGAGATACAGATATCCTCCAGATTCTGCGCGCTCTCCGGTCCGATGGGTCTGCCGCCCGTGGTAATGCCCCATCCTGCACGGATGCGAATGATGTCATCGACCTGTCCCTGGGATAGCAGGGTCTTTTTTCCTAAGATAAAATTATTCATCATCAGTATCTTCGCATAATATTCCGTAGTCTCCATACGGTAATAGGCCTGCATGAGATTATCCCCCCAGGTCAGTGCGCCATGGTTCGCCAGTAATACAGCATTGTATTCCCGACAATAGGGTGCCACCGCTTCCGGCACTTCCTCCGTTCCCGGCAGGGCAAAATGCACTAACGGCACACAGCCCAGTGACAGCACCCCTTCCATCAGCACCGGCTCCTCCAAACTGATGCCCGCACAGGCAAACGCCGTCGCCGTCAGAGGATGTGCATGTACCACGCCTTGTACTTTCGGGTTCTCCTTAAATACCCTGAGGTGCATCTTGATCTCGCTGGAAGGCTTGTGCGTTCCCTCCAACACATTCCCCTCCAGATCCAGCTTAACCAGCATGTCCTCTGTCATGAAGCCTTTCGAGACTCCCGTGGGTGTCGCCCAGATCTCGTTATCCCCCACCTTACAGGAGATATTCCCGTCATTCGCCGCCACGAAGCCGCCCTGATACATCCTCCGGCCTACCTCCAGGATCATCTGTTTTGCCTGTACATCTGATATATATTCCATACTAATCTCCATTCCGCAGACGATTCCTTCCATCGGAGGAATCCGCCTTTTCCGTTCCAGCATGCATTAATATATTACCTTATTGCCCTTCTCCTTGTCCAGCCGATACAATACTTTATCAAGCTGGGATAATGCTATTCCCGGACACTTTTCCTGCTGATATTCCCAACAATCTTTTATGTATGCTTCCTGCCATATTCTTTCGTAACTGATTATCTTTCCCTAGGTATTGTACCAAGTCGCTGGTGCGACAGCCAGCCCTAAGTACATCAATCCACTACTTTTTTACCTGTCAATACTGCATTATATCTTTGATCTCACCTTCCTTTAATTGCAGTCTTTTTTCGGTCTCCTTATATTTCACCACAGTATCCACATCCGAATATGCAGTAAAAACGGCACCAGTGATTCTTCCGTCTTTCCAGCTCATGGAAAGTTCCAGATTTCCTATCAGATGCATTCCCCGTACGGAGCCGGTCTTCCATGCAGCCGGCAATGCAGGGAGAAGCAGGATTCTCTCCTCATTGCTCTGAACCAGCATCCCATTCATGGCAGCGCAGATCCCAAAATTGCCGTCAATCTGGAACGGAGGATGTTTGTCAAACAGATTAGGATAGGTCGAGACCTCCAACATCTTCCGGATGTTGTCATATGCTGCTTCAGCATCCCACAGGCTGACATAGTGATTCGTGATCCATGCCCTACTCCATCCGGTATGTCCGCCGCCGTGGGACAGGCGGTATTCCAGGGTCTTGCGGCAGGCCTCAGCCAGTTCCGGGGTGCCGTCTACAGTAATCTCTCCGGCGGGGTACAGCCCATACAGATGGGAAATATGGCGGTGTCCGGGTTCTGCTTCCTCGTATTCCTCCATCCATTCCATCAGGCGTCCGTCACTGCCGATCCTGTTTGGCGGCAGTCTGTCGTATATTTTGCGGATTGTTCCCATCAGTTCCTTTATGTCACCGACTTCCGGAATCTCACAGGCTTCCGGTACCTGTTCTCCCAGTTCCTTCCAGGCTCCCAGGCATCCTCTGAACAGATCTCTCAGAATCTGATTGTCCATGGTTGCACCGATGCAGCAGCATCCTTTTTGTCCATTCGGCAGGATATATGTATTCTCCGGTGAAACAGAAGGATTTGTCACCAGATATCCGTCTTTTTCTTCCAGATAATCCACAAAGAATAGTGCTGCCTCTGCCATGACAGGGAAAGCTTCCCGTAAAAATACCAGATTCTTTGTATAGCGGTAATGCATCCATAGGTGCGTACACAGCCATGCTGCTCCCATCACCCAGTAAGTCCCGGGATACCATGTATCCTGTGGTGCGGTATCTCCATGAATATCCGTATTGTGATGCGCCACAAATCCCCGGCACCCATACATTTCTCTGGCGGTATATCTGCCGTTCTTCTGCACCTTTTTTAACAATTCAAATAAGGGAATATGACACTCTGGCAGATTGCAGTTTTCCACATGCCAGTAGTTCATCTCTGTATTGATATTGATGGTATACTTACTGTCCCATGCCGGGAAAAATTCATAATTCCAAAGTCCCTGCAGTGTGGTCGGCAGTCCTCCCTCCCTGCTGGCAGCAATCGTAAGATAGCGTCCATAATCATAGAGCAGTTTCATCAATCCCACGTCTTCTGTCTGTTCTGTTTGCTCCTGCTTCCCTTTCCGAAGTCTCTCAAGGCGCAGATCCGTAGGCAGATTCTCGTACCGCTCTGCGCCTTCTACTTCAAAAACAAAACGGTCATATAAAGATTTATGATCTGCCACATGCTCTGCTTTAAGGGTATCATAAGACAGAAGCATCGCCGCCTTTAGGCGCTGATCCATTTTCTCTGCCAGAAGTGTCTGCATTGCCATCTGGTATAGGAACTCTGTTCTTGCAGAGCCAGTCAGTTCTTCATCCAGCCCCACAGGCAGTTCCCTGCCAGCTTTCAGATACGCTTCCGCATACCGATCCTTTTCTGGTGTACTGTAGTGATAAGTGGAATCTGCAGTAAACCACAGCACCACTTCCTCTGCCCCTTCTGCCCTCAGACATTCCCCCTGGGTCAAAATCCGTCCGCCAGTAGACACAGCACGCAGTTCCATGGCAAATTCATATCCGCCTCTTCCCAGATTGCCATAAAGTCTTATGCCATTCTCTCCAACCTTACAAGTTCCATCAAACCAGCTCTCTCTTCGAAGTTTCGCCAGAAAATTCACTTTCCCCTTGCCCCTTGTGCGGAAGCGCATCACCAGACAGTCCGCCGGGTGAGAAGCAAATATTTCCCTCTCATATATACTGTCACCAACAGTGAACTCTGTCCGGCAGATTGCCGTTTCCAGATCCAGACATCTCTCATAATGTTTTGTTCCTTCACAGAGGATCATATCCCGCAGTTTACCGCTTTTCCGTTCTCTGCCGCCTTCGATCCCATCAAAGAAAAATTGTACATCCCCAAGTGTCTGATAAGGATGCATTCCTTCCGGGCAGGCCGATAATGCGGTCTCCATCAGATGCTCAGCCTCCGGAATTCTGCCGTCCCGAAGGAGTTGTCGTATCTTCGGCAGGTTTGCTTTTGCATCGGGATTGTGACGGTTTACAGGTCCACCCAGCCAGATGCTCTCTTCATTTACCTGGAGCCGTTCTCTGTCCGTACCTCCGTAGACCATGGCACCGATTCTGCCATTTCCTATAGGAAGAGCTTCTTCCCATTCCGATGCCGGATGATCATACCATAACCTACTCATGCCATTTCTCCTTTTTTCCTGTTATTATATATTTTTTTGCACACATTTCCCTGATCCTGACTGTATTCTAACATGTTTTTCTTAACAGCAAAAGCATCCGCTTACCGCCGATGCTTTTGCTCCTGTTCTTATCAGCTGCCTTATTCTGTTACCACACCTTTTTGTAACATGATATTGGCATATAGTGCACTCTCTCCGGTTGCAATAATGGCATAGACCTTTTTTGCCTCCTCATAGAAGGCAAAGCGCTCGATCTGTCCAATGGCACTGCCACCTCGGGAATCGTGTTTTGCGATGATTTTTTCATAATTCTCCCAGATCGGCGTCTCCACCGGATCCCCGGGCATCACCTCCATCAGATTCAACGGATGCTCCACATAACTATCCAATGGAAACACCTGCAAAATGGCATCCAGAATCTCAGTCGTACCATGTCCGTCCATCCGAATCACGATTGCATCCTTCCCCATGGACTCAGCCGGAAAATTACCGTCTGCGATAACCAGTCTGTCACTGTGTCCCATTTCACAAAGTACCTTTAATAACTCGGGAGATAATATCTTCGGAATTCCTTTTAACATGCGCTTACCCCTTTCATGACGTGATTTCTCCGTCCACATCCCACAGATCCTGCCAGTCGGTTGCGCCGGGCCACAGAAATACCTGACCTTTGATCAGGCGGCAATTCTTGTCTGCTTTCCGGATTGTCTCCATCTCTTCCTCTGTCAAGGGATCTTCTGTGATGCATTTCAGATTATCCACATATTGATATTCCTTTACTGAAAAAGGAATCGGAATCTGTCCTCTCTGTACCGCCCACTTCAGGCAGATCATAGCAGGATGTACGTGATGATGCTCCGCAATCTCCATAATCTCCGGCATCCGGGTATCTGCTATATCCTCTGCCGTCCGGTCTCTCTCCGGTCTGGAGGGAGATCCGATGGGGCAATAACCGATGGGTTGAATCCCCTGTGACAGTGCATAGTCATACAATTGCGGCTGCTGAAATCCGGGATGCAATTCCATCTCTAAGAACATCGGCTGAATCCTGCACAGCGGCAATACTGCCTGAAGTTTCGGTACTGTCATATTAGACATGCCAATGTATTTTACCCTGCCTTCTTCCACCAGTGCCTCACACTGTCTCCAAGTATTCAGAAATTCTGTCACAGAAAACGGCCTGGAATCCGGATTACGGGAATCTCCGTCACAGCCGGGAGCATGATAATTGGGAAAAGGCCAGTGCACCAGATACAGATCCAGATAAGATACCCGCAGATCCTTCAGGCTCTTCTCACAGGACTCCTTCACTCTATTGTGCATATCATTCCATACTTTGGAGGTGATAAACAAATCCGCTCTGTCCACGATTCCTTCTTTCAGGACACGCTCGATGCTCTCTCCGATACGATTCTCATTCTGGTATACGGAAGCACAGTCGATCATACGATATCCTGCCCGGATGCCGCCATATACAGCTTCTGCAATCTGATCGCTGTTATATTTATCGGATCCGAAGGTTCCAAGTCCGATTGCCGGTACCTTAGATCCGTCCACCAGAGTCCGCTTTGGGATCCGGCTCTGTTCTATGATTTCTGCCATATGATAACCTTTCTTCCCTTAGTCTTCGGGAAATACCACTGCTACCTTGCCACAGTTTCCACTTGCCATCAGTCTGTAAGCTTCCCCTGCCTGCTCCAGAGGGAATTCGTCCGTGATCAGATCTTCCGGATGAATTCCCCAACGCACCAGTCTTTCTACCAGTTCTTCCATTCTCCACAGCGATGTTACCCAGCTGCCGTAGATTGTCTTCTGACCATGAATAATGTCCGGACTGGGATTGAAGGTACAGGTACCTCCCTCTCCCACGAATGCGATCCGGCCCCATTCTCTGGTAGCACGGATTGCCAGCTGTCTTCCTGGATCACTGGCGCTGGCATCGAACGCTCTCTCCACACCATTGCCGTTTGTCACTTTCATGATCTGATCATAAGCCTCATCCGGTGCAAATACATAATCAGCCAGTCCCATCTTCTTCGCCAGTTCAATACGGTACGGATTCGTCTCTACGCCGATGAGCATATTGGCTCCCAATGCTTTTGCCAACATCAGTGTTGCCAGGCCGACAGGCCCCAGACCGGTTACCAGTACTGCATCATTGCCGCTGACACCTACCTTTTCGATAGCTTCATATACGGTACCGAAACCACAGGCCACCTGTGCTCCATCCTTGTAGGTCAGTTCATCTGGCAATGCGATCAGATCCTTCTCATCTGCCAGAATGTACTGTGCCATGCCACCGTTTCTCTGCCATCCGTATGCCTGACGGAATTTACTCTTGCAGGAAATATAATAGCCTCTTCTGCAATCGTTACATACACCACATCCGGAAATGTGATAAATAATAACACGGTCGCCCTTCTTGAATCTCTTCAGGCCTTCTCCTTCCTCTACGATCAGACCACAGGGTTCATGACCTGCCACGGTTCCGGGAATATAGCCTTCCGGACCTTTTCCCACATGTTCCCTGTAGATGCAGCGGATATCACTGCCGCAGATAGTTGTAGCCATTGCCTTGACCACAACCTGTCCATGTCCCGGCTTCGGCATATCGAATTCTCTAAGTTCTACTGTGCTGTTGCCCGGAAGAATTGCTCCCATCATCTTTTTCTGTTTCATTTCCTGTCTGTCCATCTGTTAACCTCCTTAAAAATAAAATATTATATGTTCTTCTGTCATATTTTCTCTCCCCGTGTGGGTTGCTGTGATACATTCATTCTAATCCTACAAATATACGATTAATAGACATATTTGCGACATAAGTTGTGTGTATTTGTCGTGTTATCGTACTTTTTTATTTGACTTTTTTCTTTGCCGTTGCTACACTTAATATCATCAGACAGGTCACAGTAAATCCGGACAGCAGGAGGCTCCATGAATCAGGCAACGAACAATACCATCTATGGTCTCGATGTGAAAACCACTATCGACAACACAACTTTTCTAATTCTGAATATTGCTTTCGAACACTTTTTTAAGCCACTGCCACGCCACAGCCACGGTAACAACAGCTATGAACTGCACTACATCCCTAATGGGCTCGGGCAGGCAGTCATTGATGGCAGTTCTTATGAGCTTACGCCTGGCACACTATATATGACAGGCCCCCATGTGGAGCACGAGCAGATTCCAAGCCCTATGGATCCCATGACGGAATATTCTATCTATTTTCAGTTGCAGGAAGAAGATGCTCTCCTCGTTTTTTCCGGCAGCACTGCGGACAAATTTCTGAAAAAAAGATTCTGGATTGGTCCGGATACCCAGAATCTTGGTGTACTGATGGAGCAGCTCTTCTATGAATTAAAATATAAATATACCGGTTACATGATTCAGGTAGAGGCTCTGTTACAACAGTGTCTTGTAAAAGTTGTCCGTAATTACGAGGGAAACCGTTTCTCTAAACAGCACTTTGCTCCCTCCAATCTCATTGACGGTAAGACCTTGATCATCGAACGGGCCTTTCTCTATCATTACGAGACCATTACTCTGGAAAACCTGGCAAAGACTCTTGGGTTAAGTGTCCGCCAGACGGAACGGTTCCTGAAAAAATATTACGGCAAGACCTTTCAGCAGAAAAAACAGGAAGCCCGAATGTCTGCGGCAAAAATCTATCTGACAGACAAACGCCTGAGCATCACGCAGATTGCGGAGAAACTGAATTACTCCACATCCCAGCATTTCACCCAGGCGTTTAGACAACATTACGGCATCACTGCCAATGAATACCGCAGGCAGCTCCAGGATCCGGTGGATTAAATCCAGATCCTGCGCAGTTCTCCCTGTTTTAGATAATAACATGCATCGTATTGCAATACCGGGCAGGAAATTCTGACCTCCTGATCCTCATAAGCTTCCAGTTCTGCTTCCAGTATCTTCTTTTCCAGATCCCATGCAAGTCTTCGGATGCAGACTCTTGTTCTGGCCATCAGACCATCCACACTGCCCTGCTTCCACTCCTCCGGAAGTGCCGGAAGGAATTCAATCCAGCCCCGTTCGGAATATACAAGCGCTTCCTGAATAATTCCCTGCAATCCAAGGATCGTATCCGTGCAATAGACGCCTCTGCAGCGATCCGTATTATGATCCGTCAGAAGACTACTGTAGAAAATGTCACTGTGCACCAGCAGACGAAGGATCTCTCCAAGGCCTTCACCGTCCTTCAGTCTGGCAGCCACCAGTCCCTTATGGAGCCAGCCATGGGAGGCCGTATCATCCTTGCCGACATTCCCTGTATTTCGATTCCTGATGGCCTGTCTGCAGCTTTCCACAAGTCTTACATCATGCTGGGTCTCCACTCCCGGCCATGCGCAGTAAAGATGACTGATGTGGCGGTGCTCGTGATTGTCACGCATCTGTGGAAGTGACCATTCTTTTAAGCCTCCGGTCTCGTCCGCCTGATATTCCGGCAGCTTTTTTGCAAGTTCTCTGCAGGCTGTCAGACGCTCCATCGATCGTTCATCACCGATCCTCTCCTCCAGTTCCCTGATCATACGCAATACATCGGACGCAGCCGCAATATCCATGGCTGCATTTGCAGTGATCGTACTGGTATAACCAATGGGATGATTCTCCGGAGAATAGGATGGAATGATCAGATACCGTTCTCCGTCTTCCAGAAATATCTTTCCCTTTTTATAATGGGGCTGTCCTTCTTTGTCCGTATAATATTCCGGTGTACACAACTGCTCCCAAAAGTGAAAAATCTTCCACAGCAGGGGGCGGAGAATCTCCTGTTCCAGATCCAGGCTTTGTTTTCCGCAGGCTTTGGCCAGATCCTCCGGCAGTAGGATCTGCCGGTTACCAAAGCACTGCCAGTACTCAAAGATCGGCACCATCAGCCAGGAAGCCCCGGCATTCCAGTACTGGAAAGGATAGTCAATATCATACTCTACCATAATTGCCCGATTACCGTCGGTATTCACCGGTGCCAGCAGGGCATCCCACATGCCGTAAACAGCTTTTGCATTCTCTGTCCAGTCCCCGATCTGGCGGAGGATAAAATACATATATCCCCAGGCCGCTTTTTCCATGTGCCCGGTATTCATACCGGATACCTGAATATTCACATTGGCATCCATCGTATAGGCTCCGCTCCAGCCGGGATTCCATTCCCCTGTCCACAGTCCGCACAGTCTTGGTGCGGAATATCCGGCGCAGGCTGCCTGCACATATCTGCCTGTCCGGTAGATCCGTTCCACCAGTTCCTGCAACATCTGCGGCGTATTTTTCTGCCGCTGTAACAGTTCCGTATTGGTCTCCTTTTCTATTCCTTCCTCTCCGGAATCCGCTGTCTGTTCTCCCAGATGAAAACTTACCGTACCATAGGTCTCCCTCTGCTGTTCCTTCTGCAGTGCCAACGCACTCTCATAATCCCAACAGCCTTCTTTTGTCCGGTATTTTGCCACAGTTCTCTCCAGATCTGCCAGTACCGCATCGATGCATTCCTGTGCTTTCACCCCCGGAAAATCTTCCATTTCTCCCATTTCGACCTGGGCAGCCGTTTTCGCAAGGATCCAGACCGCCCGTGCCCCTCTGATATGGATTCTTTTTTTGCCTTCCGTCTGTTCCAGACTTTTACTTCCTCCCATATGCAGGACCCGTACCATGGTCACATATCCCTTATCCTGCAATTCACTGTCCGAAAATACCGGATAATGAGCTGCCTGTCCGAGATAAGAGGCCGCCTTATCATAGACTAGTTCATATTTCATATTTACTTCCGGTCCGATTCCTCGCTTTTTTACTCCGAATTTAGGCAGGCTCTCCGGTGGGTCTATGGAAATCGTCAGTTCCGGAAGCTCCTTTTTTTCATCTGCCAGATACTGTGTCACCACACAATCCTCTCTGGAGACAAATGTATGCCGGCTGAAGTCCCCTGTCTTATCCCGATAGTCCATAATGACCTCCCCGGTCTCTCCTACCATCCGACAGCTGTACGCTTTGATCTCCTGCTGCGGTGTCGTGATCCGAAGCTGCATCCCCGGGTGAAAGGCATAAAGATATGTTCTTTTTCTGCCATGCACATTCCAAGTATCATCCATATGCAGCACTGCCTGTCTGGCCTCCTGCAGCTCACTTCCCACTTCCGGCGGAGTCATTCTGGGTTCTTCTGTCGGCATCAGCAGTTCTATATTCTGATAGGTCAGTACCTCTTCATAGGGTTCACAGGAACATATCACTCCGCTGTGTCCATTGCCTGCCACCAGTCTCTTCTGCCAGATTTCACCGGTTTTCAATTTTATTTTCTTTTCGTTCATTTGTCTTCTCCTCGTTTTGAATGCTTTGTATTCTATTTTGAAATATGTTATAATCTGCGTGTTATCTGAATATTACCTTACACGTGAGGAACCTGATATGTATCAAGTAATCATCGTAGATGATGAACCCCGTATTCTGGAAGGAATCATTCATCTTTTTCCCTGGAACAACTTCGGCTTTGAAGTCGTTGCTTCTTTTACCAATGGGAAAGAAGCCCTGGAATATATCAATGCCCACCCACAGGTGGATGTCGTTATGACCGATATCCAGATGCCGGTCATGACCGGTATCGAACTGTCGCAGAAGCTGAAAAACGAAGATATCATCGTCGTCTTTTTCAGCGCCTATCAGGATTTTGAATATGCCCGGGCAGCAATTATCAATCATGTCACGGACTACCTGATCAAGCCAATGAAATATGACGCCATGTCTGCCTGCTTTGAACGCATCCGGAAAACCCTGGACAAACGTGAGAAGGGCCATTATCTGCCTTACGAAGTCAATGCAGACGAGGCAGATTATGTGGCGATTGTGAAAAACTATATCAAATCCGATTATAAGACTGCAACATTGGAAGAGGCTGCTTCTCTGGTACACTACTCACCGGCTTATCTTTCTTCCGCTTTCAAAGCGGATACCGGTGTCAGCTTCTCCCGTTATCTGCTACAGGTACGGATGGAGCAGGCCATGCGGATGCTGTCGGATCGATCTGTCAAATTCTACGAAATTGCAGATGCCGTCGGATATCTGAACCCCAAAAATCTCACCCGTAATTTCAAGGAATATTATGGGATCACACCACAGGAATTCCGTGCAGGAAAACAGCCGGAAGTAAACCCTGAGAACAGAGGACCGTTATCATGATGCACCGATTTTTCTTAAAACGCTTAAAAGTATGGAGTTCTCTCCTGTTGATTCCTACCGGTCTTTTGTTTATATGCATCATGATCCTTACCGCAACCTCCCAGCTACAGGCCATCAAAGAGACCACCCAGTCCACTACGGATGATTTCTGTCTGGATCTGGAAAATACCATGGATGTATGCACTTCCCAGCAGGAAATGATCACACTGAATTCCCAGCTACTCTTATCCATGCGCAAGATTCTCTACAACAGAGAGACTACTTACACCGACTATGTCTTCCTAAACAGTATCAAGACCTTCCTCGGCAGTATCTCCGCCTCCCATCCACTGGTGGACAGCCTTTATCTTTATCTGGATGACAATAATATCTTTTTCTCTTCGGACAAGACGATCCGTTTTCTGAGCAGCGATGTGGACGCCGGTTGGTATGATATCTATACCTCCCTTCCGGAAGATCAGGACACCTATATTGTCTCCAGGGAAATGAAGACATCCACCTCATCAACATCAGAAAATGTACTGACGGTATATAAGCGTTTTTCTTATCTGGATGGTGTCATGGTATCCAACCTTTCTCTGAAAGAGCTGGAAAAAATGATGTCTGCAAAATCCACATCCTGGAAACACGGTATGTTTCTTCTGGACAGCGGGCAGAATCTTCTGGCTTCTCAGGGGTTTTCTTCTGTTCCCGACTTTTCTGAAGTGGATCTTTCCACACTGACGGATGGCTTTCACTGGGAAAAGGTAGATCATCATTTCTATCTTACTTATATGATATATCAACCCACCTACCGGTATTATTCGGTGCAGCTGGTTCCTGTTTCCGCCATTATTCTCTATTGTGCACAGAATCTGCTGTTGCCGCTGATCATGCTACTGTTTGCCCTGTTCATTATCTTCCTGTTCTCTTATCAGATCACAAGGGATAATTTCCGGCAGATCCAGTCAGTGATTGATCTGTTCGGTAATGCGGAAAAGGGGATCTACCCTGCTGAAAAAGATTCTCCGGCAGACCAGCCGGATGACGAATACAGCCTGATCATGAACAATGTCATCCGCATATTCTTAAATACCACATTTTTAAACAGCCAGCTGGCAGAGCAGAAATACAAAAAACAGGCTGCGGAGCTCAGCGCCCTACAGTTACAGATCAACCCACATTTTATGGTCAACACCCTGCAGACTCTGGATTTTGAAGTCTACAAGATAGCAGGCGGTCCTTCCACCGCCAATACGATCATCAGCAATCTGTCGGATATTCTCTCCTACTCTCTGGCCAATCCACAGGTTTCGGTATCGATTCAGGATGAGATCACTTATATTCACAAATATGTGGAAATACAGAGGTTCCGCTTTCCCGACAGTTTTTATTACTTTGAAGAAATCGACAATTCTGTACTGCCGCATGCGTTTAAGCGTCTCCTGCTTCAGCCGCTTTTAGAGAACAGTATCAGTCACGGGCTGCGTCCCGGCAATCGCCAGGGAATGGTAAAAATTAAGATTTTTAAACGGGATGATTGGATCCATATATCAATAACCGACAATGGTGTGGGAATTCCAAAAGACAAACTTCAGAAGCTGAGATCAGATCTTATGTCAGACGCTTCCATACGTATCGGACTCGACAACGTGAACAAGCGTCTGACACTGACCTATGGTTCCGAGAGTGCTCTTCATATTTACAGTAAAGAAGGACTCGGAACCTGTGTGTTTTTCCGCATTCCGGTTCAAATTTAACCCTTCAGACCACTGGTGGCAATGCCTTCCACAAAATACTTCTGTGCAGCGAAGAACAGTATGATCAGCGGCAGAATGGACAGGAAGGACATTGCCATTACTTTATTCCACTGAACCACGGATTCTGCATCCAGAGACAGTCTCAAGGCCAGAGACAGGGTATATTTTTTCACAGAGTTAATGTAGATCAACACGTTTGTATAATCATTGTAAGTCCACATGAACTGAAACAGACCTGCGGAGAAAAGTGCCGGTTTCATCAGTGGCACAAGGATCTTCACGAATACCTTCAGATCACTGCAGCCGTCAAGATAAGCAGATTCATCCAGTTCTCTTGGCAGTCCGCGGATAAACTGGATCAGCATAAATACAAAGAACGAGTTCACAGACAGCAGGCCCTGTAAGTAAAACGGCCAGTAAGTATCCACCAGTCCCAGCTTATTAAACATTGCATAACGTGGGATCATAACTACCGCTCCGGGAAGCATCAGTGTGGCAATCAGAATACCAAACAGAATCTTTTTGCCGGGGAACTGGTATCTGGCAAATCCATAAGCGACAATCGCACTGGATAATACCGTAAATAACGTAGTGATAATCGTCATCACAAAGCTGTTTTTGAAAAATGTAGTATAAGTTATTTTGCTGTTCACATGCCAGCCGTCAATATAGCTCTGGAAGCTGAAGGATGACGGCAGCAGTTTGACAGATCCGAAGATCTCCGCATTGCTCTTGAAGGTTGCGAAGAACATCCAGATGATCGGATACAACATTGCCAGTCCGATCAGAAGTACTACTGTGTAGGTCACCCAGGATACGCTGTTTCTCTTTTTAAGCTTTTTTCTCATCTTAGGTTCCTCCTAAAAATCGTTTCCATCTTCGTAATATACCATCATGGAAGAGAATCGGAATAAAATCATCGTAACGATCATGATCATAATGAAGATCACCCAGGAAATTGCGCATGCATATCCCATTTTATAGAAAGAGAATGCCTCCGTGTACAACTTCATTCCCAACACGTAGGTAGACTTTAACGGGCCTCCGTTGGTAATGACCAGTGAGCTGGTAAAGCTTTGTAATGCAGTGATCGTCTGCATGATAATATTGAAAAATATAATAGAGGAAATCTGTGGCAATGTGATCTTAACGAATTTCTTCCAGCTGCTGGCTCCATCGATATCCGCTGCTTCATACAGATCCGCCGGTACATTTTTCAGGGCTGCCAGGAACATAACGAAGGAAGATCCGAACGTCCACAGTTGCAGCAGAATGATCGTCGGTAATGCTGTCTTGGGATCTCCCAGCCAGTGCAGGGTCGGCAGATGGATTGCTTTCAACAGGGAATTGATAATACCCTCCTCCTGGAACATCAGCTTCCAGAGAATGGCAATACCGATGCTGCCGCCGATCAGAGACGGGATATAATAAATTGTACGAATGAAATTGATTCCTTTCATGTTTTTATTCATAACCAGTGCTACGATCAGAGCCACTGTTAATTTTCCGGGTACAGTAAATATTGTGTATATCAAAGTAACTTTTACGGAATACCAGAATTCATTATCCGCCGTAAATAATTTCACATAGTTGGCCAATCCGATCCATTTCGGAGAGGACATGATATTATATTCTGTAAAGGAATAGAACAGGGATGCAACAAAAGGATATACCTGCAGTCCGATCAATCCGATCAGCCAGGGGGCAATGAATACCAGTCCGATCCACTGCTTCCTTTTTAATTTTTTCTTTTTCGGTGTCATGTAGAGTACCTCCGCCTCGTAAATGTCTGAGGTATCCCGAAATCCTTCAGGATACCCCAGTATCATTTCTGTGTAGTACGAACCCGAAACTGATCCGGGATTACTTGGATGACAGATAATTGTCCAGAAGGCTGATTGTTGACTTGGCAACGTCTTCAGGAGTACCCTGTCCGTAAGCAACCTGAGTAGCTGCATCCTGCAGAATCGCCGTTACTTCTTCCTCTGTGGTCAGCCCCAGATCATTGGTTCCTGTATAGGTCTGGATAATATCCACGCTATCCTTGGCGATGCCTTCCAGAATGCCCAGTTCTGTACATGCTTCCTGCCCTACACTGGTAGGAGGTACGGAACGGACTGTCTTTAGGATCTTGGCTGCATCTGCATTGTTGTAGAAGTAGTTTAAGAACATCATGGCTTCTTCCTGATGTTCGCTCGCACCGCTGACACACATATACTGAGGTGCATTGCAGTACCAGCCTTCATCTTTGGCATTTGTCATAACTGGAAGCTTGCCTGCCGCAAAGTTTCCATCGGGACATGCTGCCTGCAAAGTCTCTACTGTAGAGGAGTATCCGAATGCTGCCACATATTTCTGGTTGATCCAGTTAGGATCTGTTCCCAGATCTGCGCCGTATGCGATAACAGTAGACATAGGTGATGCAACGCCTTCATCATACAATGTCTTAATGTAGTTCAGTACCTCCACCAGATCTTTTTCCTCGAAACCTCTCTTCTTGGTCTCATTTACCAGAACTGTGCTGCCGGTCAACTGCTGTAAGTAAGGGCGGACGATCATGGTATTCAGCTCAGAACTTCCCATGGTCAGCAGATACATATCCTTGTCATACTCCTTGACCTTCTTGCCCATTTCTACAATATCGTCCCAAGTATAATCACTACTGAAGTCAACGCCGATCTCATCAGCTACCTTCTTGTTGTAGATCAGTGCATGTCCGGAAATACCGGTCGGTACACCATACTGATGTCCGTCGAACTGTCCGTTGTTCTTTAAAATAGATTCTTCGAAGGTAGACAGATCAAAGACATCTGAGAAATCTTTGAAGTCTGCAAAGTATCCTGCATTGGATTCTACATAGCCGGGCATCCAACCGGTTCCCATCTGGAAAATGTCAGCTACCGTACCGGATACCAACTGTGCTGTCAGCTTTTCCTGATAACCATCACTGCTGCCGTACTCCGCTTCTATCGTGATCCAGGGATATTCCTGCTCGAACTTGTCGATCACATCCAGTGTTGCCTGCGCTCTCTCATCACCGCCCCACCACATGAAGCGCAAAGTTACGGGATCATGGTTCTCTGCTGTTTCCGTACCAGCAACTTCCTGCGTGGCTGTCGCCTGAGAGGACTGTGTGCTGTCTGTCGTCTCTTCGGAAGCGCTGTTGCCGCATCCTGCAAGAGACGCTGTCATTGCCATAGTTACGAGTAATGCTGTTAATTTTAACTTCTTCATTTAGTACCCTCCTTCAATCACATTTATGTGTTTGCTTGATGAGTTCATTATAACGGATTTTGCCAAAAGGTATGAGACGCTCAGGTTCGCAAAAAGACACTTTGTTTTTTTGTTTTGCCGAAAAACTCACTTATTTTTAGATTCTGTAAAAAGAAGTACGCTTCGTTATTTGTTTAACAGAAGTAATATTGCCTATACTCTGTAGCTGTCAAAAGAGCGGATCCTGATGATCCGCTCTTTTGCATCTGTCGTTATTCATCATATGGGTATTTCACACCCCACTGTGCCCGAAGTTCATCCATCTGCTTCATGATCGTAAGAGTCTCCGCATGAGGCATTTTCTCACACTCTCTTTGCCCGTTCCTGATTGCCTCCCGGCATGCCAGCACTTCATATTCATAGCCATTGATCTGCGTGGGAATCGTGATTTTACGGATCAGCATTCCTCCCGGGCCATGCAGTTCCAGGTTTCTGGGATTGTTATTGCTCTCCCAGGAAATATACCCTTTCGTTCCACAGATTTTTACACAGTTTTTCTTTTTATCCACCATGGAACAGCGCAGTTGCGCAGCACTGCCATCCGCATAGGTCAGCTGGATCTCATCTGCAGCATCTACTCCGGTCGGATACTTCTCACAGGAAGATTGCGTCTTCACAATATGATCTCCAAAATACATGGAAGCCGTTGTCAGTACATACACTCCAAGATCCAATAGTGCTCCTCCGCACAGCATCGGATCATGCATCCTGGGATTTTCATAATTTTGTACGGAAAATTCCGCTTCCAAAATCTGCGGTGTACCTATCACCCCTTCCCTAAGCAACCCAGTTATGATCTCACGGCTTGGCATATAGCGTGTCCAGATTGCCTCTGTAATAAAGACCTTCTTTTCCTCTGCCATTGCAAATAATTCCTCAGCCTGTCTTGCATTGGCTGTAAACGCCTTCTCTACCAGAACATTTTTGCCATGTTCCATACAGAGCTTTGCCTGCTCATAATGCAGAGAATGTGGTGTTGCTATATAGATCAGGTCCACTTCCTGATCCGATGCCAGTTCCTCGTAACTGCTGTATGCTCTTGTGATATTCCATTTTCGTGCGAACTCCAATGCCTTCTCCTGCGAACGGGATGCCACAGCATAAGCACAGGCTTTTCCCTCCTTCTGTAGCTCATTCAGCGCTTCTGCCATGGATCCAGCTATATTTCCGGCACCTAAAATACCTACCTTCAGACAATTCTCCATAGGATTCCTCTCTCTGCTTCCTGTGATTTTATCGATACAAAGGGCCATACTGCCTGCATGCCGCATAATCCGCCGCCTGTGTATCCTGTGTTCCGAAGCTTGTCCATGCATGAGGACGATAGATTTTGTCCCTGTCCACATTATGCATGGTCACCGGGATCCGCAACATGCTGGACAATGTGATCAGGTCTGCACCCACATGTCCATATACGGTCACGCCATGATTTGCCCCCCAGTTTGCCATAACACTATATACGTCAGTAAAAGCGCCCTCACCGGTCAGTCTTGGGCAAAACCAGGTGGTCGGCCAGGTAGGATCTGTTCTCTTATCAATCACATGATGAATCTCTTCCGGCAATTTTGCTGTCCATCCTTCGGCAATCTGCAGTACAGGCCCTATTCCCTCTATAATATTCAATCTTAGCATAGTTACAGGCATCTGTGCAATACACCGAAAGTGGCTGGAATATCCACCACCCCGGAAATATTCATAATCTGCCCTGCACCAGTCGGTAACATCCAGACATTTCCGGATATCCTCCTCTGTCATCTTCCAGAAAGGTTTCATGACATGGTCGCCCTGTTCGTCCACACACGCTCCAGTCCCGTCCAACGCCGTTGCACCGGAATTGATCAGATGAATAAATCCGTTTGCTGCCACGCCGTCCGGCTTCTGACCTGTAACACGTTCACAAGCCTCCGGGCTCCAGTAGGTACGGACATCATGGAAGCAGGGAGCCGTTCCCGAAATCAGTTGTCCCAACAGCATCGAAATACCATTGCAGGTATCATTCTCCGTTGCAAAAGGAGTCGGTGCCTTGGGACCATTCCAGTCGAACGTAGAAGCAAGGATTGCTTCCGTAAAGTCCGCATTCGGCAACCAGTCCGTCCAATGTCTCTGTCCCTGGAAACCTCCGGCCACAGCATTATGTCCCAAAGCCTCCTCATGCCAGCCAAGCTCGTCCAGTCGTGAATTGCCGAACAGAATATCCCGGATAATCAATGTCATCTTCACAATAAACTCCCAGTCTTTTTCCGCAGGAATGATTTTTGACTTTGTGATGACTTCCGGCAGATCTTTTCCAAGATTTTTGTCGAACCCTTCCCTGCAGTTTGCTTTCACCCACTGTAATGCCTTCTCATATTCCTCCGGATCATAGATGCCGATGGCAATACGACGGAGAATTTCCACTTCATCTACCCATTCCGCACGGATCCCGAAATATTTCTGTAGCACATCCGGATCGCAAAAGCTGCCTGCAATGCCCATGGCTACCGCTCCAATATTGACATATGCCTTATTTGTCATCCAGCCTACGGCCACAGCTCCCCTGGCGAAACGTAAGATTTTCTCCGACACATCTGCGGGAATTGTCGTATCCTTTGCATCCTGCACATCATGTCCATAGATGGAAAAAGCCGGAAGCCCACGCTGTGCATGTGCCGCCATAACCGCTGCCAGATACACCGCACCGGGGCGCTCCGTTCCGTTGAATCCCCAGACAGCTTTGATGGTGTTCGGATCCATATCGAAAGTCTCTGTTCCGTAACACCAGCAGGGCGTCACAGACAAGGTTGCTACTACATTTTCCATCTGAAACTGTTCTGCCACCCGGGCCGCCTCCGCACCTCCTCCAATAGTGGTACAGCCGATCACACATTGTACCGGTGTTCCATCCGGATATTTCAAATTCTCAGAGATTAGTTTTGCGGCAATTTTTGCCATTTCACAGGTCTGATTCTCCAGGCTTTCACGAACGCCACCCCAACGTCCATCGATTACCGGGCGAATTCCAATCTTAGGGTATCTCATAATTACCTCTCTTTCTCCATTTGCATCATGGTAACAAATCTGTGATACGCATTTTCCCATGCGTCTCTTTTTCTGTTTTGTGGTGCATATTCTGTTATTTTCTCTGTCACGGCAATCAGGCGTCTGCCCTTGTCGATATCATGTATGGCATGCAGTGCCTTCAACTGAATAAGAATATTCCCGAGAGCCGTCGCTTCCACCGGGCCGGCTTTTACTATAAGTCTGCAGGCATCTGCCGTCATCTGACAGAGCAGTCCTGCATTTGCTCCGCCACCGAGGATATGCAATGTTGTGAAGTTTTTGCCTGTCATCCCTTCCAGTTGCTCCAGAGCATATCGGTATTTCAGCGCCAGACTTTCGTAAATGCACCGCACTGTCTCTCCCACTGTCTCCGGCACCGGCTGACCGGTTCTACGGCAGAACTTTTGTATTCTCTCCGGGATGTTTCCGGGTGCCACGAATTCCGGTGCATCCGGATCAATAAAACAGTGAAAAGCCTCTGCTTCGTCCGCCAGCTTCGCCAGTTCTCCGAAGCTATACTCCTCTCCCTGTCTGGCATATTCTCTCCGGCTCTCCTGGATCAGCCACAATCCGATAATGTTTTTCAGATAGTTAATCCTGCCATTGGCTCCGTATTCATTGGACAGACCGCTGTCGCAGCTCTCCTTCGTCAGAATCGGTGTCTCCAGTTCACAGCCGATCAGGCTCCAGGTGCCACAGGAGAGAAACGCTGCGCTTTCTCCCTCTGCCACAGGCATGGCCGCCACTGCGCACTGGGTATCATGTCCTGCCACTGCAATGATCTTCGTGCCGTCTGGCAAGGCTCCGGTAATGCTGCCACTATCTGTCATGGCTCCGAATAATCCCGGATCTATTCCCATCTGTCTCAACAGTTCCAAATCCCAGGTTCCGGCAGCAGGATTCCACATCTGGCTGGTGGAAGCAATGGATCGTTCCCAGGTCAGATCCGCTCCCAGTATTGCCGCCAACAGATCCGGGATAAACAGCAGGTGCTTTGCCCGCCTTAACAGTTCCGGCTGTTCCTCCTGTAATGCCAGCAGCTGGAACAGTGTATTGATTGCCAGAATCTGATTGCCCGTTCTGGCATACAGGCTGTGAAGTTCTATTTTCTGTGCGACACGCCGGGGCCAGTCCTTCGTCCGCTCGTCCCGGTAATGAACCGGATCCTCCAGTAATTTTCCATCCGTATCCAGCAATCCAAAATCCACTCCCCAGGTATCAAAAGCAAGACTGTCGGTCTTTCCCGCCTTTTGTATGGCAATACAGATCTCCCCAAGCAGCGCCTCCATATTCCAGCGAAGATGCCCGTTCTCTACTGCCGGTATATTATCGAACCGGTGGATCTCCTTCCATTGCAGTCTCTCACCGTCATAGACCGCACAAATGGCACGGCCTGTGGAAGCTCCAAGGTCAAAAGCAAGCACTGTCGTAAAAGCAGCCATCCTTTACTCCTTTCCCCTATCTGTCCGTAGGAGTTCCATCCTGCGGATGCTTAAATTTCTTGTATCCCGGATGTTTTCCCGTTATGTGATAATAGGATCGTAGGTTGATCAGTTTGTCGATATTTTTCCGGTCAATGTCATAGCTTCCTCCCAGAAGGATTGCGTTGATCGTGATCTTCGCCCACAGTTCCAGACTTTCCATACGGTAATAAGCGGTGATCACATCACTTCCCACTGTCAATGCCCCGTGATTTTCAAGCAGCATTACGTCATGTTCCTGCAAATAAGGCTCAATGGCATCCGGAACCTCTGTCGTGCTCGGTGTGCCATACGGTGTCAGTGGAACCGCACCGATGGCCGCCACATCCTCGATCATGTTGTACATGTCCATCGGACGATGTGCCACGGCAAATCCGGTAGCTGCCGGAGGATGTGCATGTACGACCGCCCGTACATCCTCTCTCTTTTCATAGCATCTTAGATGCATCTTGATCTCGCTGGACGGCCGCAGTCCTTCCGAGCCCTCCAAAACATTACCTGCAACATCGATCCTGAGCAGTTTGTCCGGGGTGATGAAACTCTTACTCATCCCTGTTGGTGTTGCCAGATAGGTTCCATCGTCCAGTCTGACAGACACATTGCCATCATTGGCCGCAACCCATCCCAGTTGCCACATTTTGTGACAGACATCGCAGATCTGATCTTTTATCCCTGTGATTTCCATGTCCATACCTCCGTGTATTATATTTTGTTACTTGTATTATACTGTTGCATTTTTGTAGTGTCGTTGCTTATAATGATTATATATTGGACAATATTGATATTCTGTGACCACATTTGCAAAAAGAAAGACCTGAAAGAGCGGTTTTACGAATGGGTTCTTAAATAGTTACGATTCATTTATGAAAGGATAGAATGATGAGATATCTGGCTTCCCATGAGAATACGACGAGAGGAACTTCTGACTTTCCGTTAGAACTCTATTATGTTGATATGCTGCATCCCCGTTACGAAATGCCCTTCCACTGGCATATAGAATGCGAACTTCTACTGGTTCTGCAAGGGGAATTTACGTTGTTGACAGATGGGCAGTCTTACACACTGCATCCTGGGGATTCCTCCTTTCTCTCCTCCGGAGCTGTACATGGCGGAATCCCCAAAGACTGCGTCTATGAATGTCTGGTATTTGATCTGAACCATCTTATCAAAAATTACGGAAGACTGTTTCAGCAGAAATATGCCGGGCTCTTTTCCCCTGAGACCCAGATCAATGTTCTGTATCCGGCAGGCACTCCCTGCGGCCAGATCATCTCTGACCTATTTGCTGCAATGAAAGATAAAAATAACGGCTATGAATTTTTCACCATAGGAATGCTGTGGCAACTGCTGGGACAGATTCTCCGGGAACATTTATTTACAGTACTGACTCCCTCTTCCAGACATTCTGTCCAGGATTCTGACCAGATCAAACAGGTACTGAATTATATCCGCAGAAATTATGCCTCACAGTTAAGTCTTTCGGACCTTGCAAAAGTACTGCAGCTCTCTCCGGAACATTTTTGCCGTGTGTTTCGCTCGATCATTGGCAAATCGCCCATTGATTATCTGAATTATTACCGGGTGGAATGTGCCTGTGAGCTTCTGTGCACTTCTTCCGACAGTATCACGGAAATTGCGTATTCCTGCGGTTTCCACGACTTAAGCTATTTTAACCGCATTTTCCGCCGCTATAAAAGTATCTCTCCGAGCCGTTATCGCAGACAGTGTATTGGCAGCTATAAAAATCTGATCTGTTAAAAATAAAGAATACTCACCTCATGCAGCATCGTGGTATTTCTCAAGTTCTCCGTCCCCAGCGATCCCGTGTGCCAAATCAGAAGCCCGGTGTTTTTGGCATTTTCACACAGGATGAAATGGCTTTTCGTATCTATACAAAAAAGCTTCAAAATGCTATAATTAAATTTAAATCATTTTGCCAACACATACGAAGGAAGCATAGCACTATGACACGGAATAAAATTAAATTTTCTCATACCAAATGGCTGCTGCCGTTATGGATACTTCTTATCGGCAGTATTGTCTTATATATGATCGCTCATGCGGTACAGCAAGACGACTTCAGGCACATCCGCACTCTTGCGGAACTAAATGCTGTAACCTACGGTGATAACATGATCGCAGATCTGTATGCCGGTATCAGTATCACGGATACACTGGAGCAGCTTCTGATCAGTACGGACGGCAGAATCGACAAATTTGATACCATTGCGGACAGAATGATGGCAGATTACGTCCGGAGCATCCAAGTGGCTCCCGGGGGCATCGTAACAGATATCTATCCCGCCGAAGGCAACGAAGCAGGTAAAATAGACCTGATCCATGACAAATACCGCGGAGAGACCGTAAATTACAGCATTGCCAATGATGCGCTTATCATACATGGTCCTTTCGAGCTGGAGCAGGGAGGACACGTCCTTTCGATCCGTAATCCTGTTTTTTTACAGGATGAGAAGGGAACTCCCTATTTTTGGGGCATGACTATGGTTATCATCAAGGTTCCTGATATTTTTCAGCATTCCGCTGATGCCTTAACCGATTTCGGTTATCAATACCGGCTATCGAAGACCATCTCACCTCTGACCGATGAATATACCGTGGTAGACCAGTCGGAGGAGACTCTGATGGATCCCGTCTCTTATGATTTTACTCTGGGAGGCTGTAGCTGGAAGCTGGAAGTCATGCCCACCGGTGGCTGGAAGAATGACACACTTTTACAACTGATAGTACTATGTGGCATTGCAGTGATCCTACTACTGGTGGTTCTAACGATATCTATACTATTCGTTGACGAGCAACGCAAAAAGTTCCGCAGACTCTCTCTGACGGATTCTATGACCGGTCTCTTAAATCGTAACGGATTTAATTTGCAGCTGGAGGAGTATCTGGAGGGAAACAAGCAGAAAAACTGTGTCGGTATATTACTTGACGTGGATAATTTTAAATTTATCAATGATGTCTATGGTCATACTATCGGTGATCAGGTTCTATTGCAGCTTTCACAATCCTTAGTGCAGGCTTTTCCGGATAATTCCATTATTGCCAGAAATGGCGGTGATGAGTTCTGTATTATCCTGAAAGATTGCAGTGCAGAAGAGGCTGCCCCAATGATAGACGCTTTCAGCAAGGCTTCCCGCTCTTTTTCAGCCAAAGGCGTCGAACACAATTACAGCACTTCCCTGGGCTATGCGGAATACCCCGCCAACGCAGAAAAAGTCTCTGACATTCTCCGTTATGCCGACATCGCTCTCTATGAGGTAAAATTACAGGGAAAACATGGTGCTCTGGCCTACCGGCCGGATTTCCACAATTCGAAACGGACACAGCTTGGTTTTTCGTTATCGGATATTTCCGACAACCTGCCTGGTGCCTTTTTTATCTACCGGGCTGACAAGGAGGATGAACGCATCCTGTATGCTAATCAGGAAATGCTTCAGCTGACAGGCTGCAAGGACTTGGATGATTTCATGCATTTTACGAAACATCAATTCCGTAATCTGGTGCATCCTGAAGATCTGACACAGGTAGAAGAAAGCATCTGGCAGCAGATAGAATCCGGCATGAACGGATACAATGATTATGTCAAATACCGACTTGCTGTCAAAGATGGAACTTATAAGACGGTTCTGGATTATGGGCGTATCGTGGAGAGTGAACATTATGGCTCAGTTTTCTATGTATTGGTAGTGGATTGCGAATTTATCAAAACACACTACAATGATTAATCATAAAAATAAGAGAATAACAAAATTTCCTCCGGGGCATACTGGTTCCGGAGGAATTTTTATATGAAAGATCAGATTAAATCTTACTTACAACGTTTGAATCACGGAGAAACTCTGGAAAGTGTCCAGGCGGATTTCGTCCGGGAATGTAAGGATGTGGATCCTTCCGCAATTATGCAGGCCGAACAGGAGCTGCTACGGGAGGGTACTTCCATCGAAGAATTGCAGCGGCTCTGTGATGTGCATTCCGCCCTGTTCCATGGTTCCGCGACAGATGCCCAGAAATTGCACGCTAAGGACATACAGGACCAACGGCTCTCCGCTGCTGCCGCCCTGATTCAGATCTCCGGGCATCCCCTGCAGACTTTTACGCTGGAAAATGCAGCACTGGAAAAGCTGATTGCCCGCGCGAAGCAGGTTCTGGAAAATGGAACAATAAATGACGGATCATTAAATGAGCTGCGCCAGATCGCTATCCACTATGCCAGAAAGGGAGACTTACTTTATCCACATTTGAAGGTGCAATATGGGATCAGCGGTCCCTCTGCGGTCATGTGGACAGTGGATGATGAGATCCGGGATGAACTGAATGCCCTTGCAAAACAAAAAGACCAAAAAGAAACCGATGCATGGAAACAACGTTTGAATGCCGTATTGACCCGCATGGAAGAAATGATCTACAAGGAATCCAATATCCTCTTCCCCAACTGCGCACTGAATTTCTCGGAGGAGGAATGGTATCACATTTACCGGGATGCCAAAGATTATGCGGAATGCTTCGGTATCCGGGGTGATAGTTGGGAGGCTGCGGAAGCACATCTGACCGACACTGCCTCTACGGCTGACACCATGTCTGCGGAACACGCTTTTACAGGTAGTGAGACCAGAATCCACCTCCCCGGCGGCAGTCTGACCCTGTCGCAGCTGACCGCCATGTTGAATACGATTCCTTTGGAGATCTCTTTCGTAGATATCGATAATATCAATCGCTACTTCAACGAAGGTCCCAAGGTATTCAAGCGTCCCGGTATGGCATTGGGCCGGGAGGTCTTCACCTGTCACCCGCCTAAGATCGAAGAACGGGTTCGCCGCATTATCGGAGAATTCCGTGCAGGGAATCTGGACCAGGTACCAGTCTGGATGGACAAGGACGGCCGGACTTTCTTAGTGACTTATTATGCCGTCCGGGATAAGCAGGAGCAATATCTGGGAACGCTGGAACTGGTACAGGACATGGAGTTTGCAAAAGAGCACTTCCGCTAGGACAGTGCTCTTTTTACCGAACATAATGTAGTCATCCGGCTCTTTTGATTTCTTTTTTCGTTATAGTTTTTAATCCTTATATTCCAGTCCAAAATAATCCATGTATGCCTTAAATCTATCCTGGGCAGTCAGACAGGTATCCATAAGATATCCCTGTTCGTTCTTCCATTCCTTCAGACCCCGATAGTAGAATTCCTTTATATCATCCTCGATAATAAAAGGGGTAATTCCATTACGGAGGCACTCCTTAAACATAATTAATCTTCCAACACGGCCATTTCCATCCTGAAAAGGATGGATCTTCTCAAATTCATAATGAAATTGTATTATTTCCTTCAACGTCTTTTGTTTTGAAAGATTATATCTGCTTAATAAATTCCGCATTTCTCCGGGTACATCGGCGGGCTTTGCGGTTGCGCTTCCTCCGACCTCATTTTCAAAACGTTTATATTCACCAACAGCAAACCACGTTTTTCTGCTATCTGAAGTTCCTGATTTCAAAATATAATGTAATTGTTTAATAAATGCCTCACTCAAGGGATAGTTTGCTAACTCTATTATTTGATCAATGCATCGGAAATGACTGGCTGTTTCAACAATGTCATCCACATTCACAACTTCATCCTGAATTCCAATCGTATTCGTTTCAAAAATATATCTGGTTTGATCATGGGTCAAGCGGCTGCCTTCCATATGATTCGAATTATATGTCAGTTCGATCTGAACCTTATGATATATTCCTCCCGGTATCCCTGCTTCCTTTTCCATTTTTAATCTGGTCAAAAGATCATTTGCTATTTTTTCCGCTCGTTTCTTTCTGACCGGTTTTACGGCGTCCTCCGGAATCTTCCATGTTTTCCCCTCAAGAATTACACCCGGAATTTTTCCATGGGCGCAATAATTTCTTACACTTCTTTCTGATAAATTCCATTTTGCAGCTATTTCATTTACATTTACATATTTCATACACAACCTCCGTAAAACGGCTCACCGGAAATATTATATCATTATCGGCAATATATCTCAAACTTTTTCTTTTATATTTCATTTATATTTTGCCGATAAGAGTCGCTTAATTCTTTCTGTGCTTCCTCTACGTAAATGTGTGCGTTTTTCAGATTCCACCGGATCTCTTCTTCGGTAACAGCACGTTTTACTTTCCCGGGGTTGCCAATGACCAGTGAATTATCCGGAATCTCCACGTTCTGTGTCACCAGTGCTCCGGCACCGATGATGCAGTTTTTCCCGATCTTACAGCCATTCATTAGAATGGCTCCCATACCGACCATGGTATTATCGCCAATCTTACAGCCGTGGATGATCGCACCGTGTCCTATGGTCACATGGTCTCCGATCTCCACCGGATATCCGCTGCCCAAATGCACTACTGCATTGTCCTGAATATTGCTCTCTCTGCCGATGACAATGGAGTCCCGGTCGCCCCGGACCACCGCATTGTACCAGATTCCGCTGTTTTCTCCGATCGTCACATCTCCCAGCACCACCGCACCGGGAGCTATAAATGCTGTATCATGGATCTGCATATATATTTTCTCCTCTGTTCTATCTATATTTATTATGCTACTCTTCCTTACAAAGTGCAGTTTACCACATTTTTCCTAACCATATAAACCTTATATTTTACTTTTTTTCCTACCAAAAAGGAGACACTATAAAATGTCCCCTTTTGTTACAATCTTTACAGACAGTCTCCTGTCTGGCATTGTATCTCATATTCTATTCTGCTCATTCGCAGTAAAATGAGTCCCTGTATCCCGGCGCTGTAATATTTGATTCCATGCTCTGCAGCATACTCTGCCAAAAGTGCATTTCCAATATCCTCCGCATCCGTGATAATGGCATTCGGCTGTACTGTTTGCAGCCACTTTTGTCCATTTGAGGTATAGGTGCCGTGATGATTCGATTTCATTACATCTGCTTTCAGAAGATCACCATATTGCTCTGCCAGTTTTTCTTCCATCTCTATATACAAGTCTCCACCGGTGAGATATTTTGATCTTCCATAGACAAATTTCATCAAAATAGATACATTGTTCACGCTCTCATCATTTCCGACACATTTCTCCAGATCCTCAGTCGTCGGATGATATGCGGTTATACGTACATCCCCTACCGTCCACTGATATCCCGCCAGGACATTTTCATAAACATGTGTCCCGTTCTGCTTAAGATATTCCTCAAATAAGGGCTCCTGCTTACTGGATGCTATATAGGAGCTCCGATAACAGGCATCAATCCCTCCTCCATGCTCATACAGATATTGTGCCACAGCCAGGGCTCCTCCTGCATGATCATCATGCGCATGAGACAATACAAAATAATCCAGATGATGCAGTCCCAGATCCTCCAGCAGTGAAATAATATGTGCACTGCAGGCAATGTAACCGGCATCTATCATCATTGTTTTGCCATTCGGGAATACCACAAGCGTACAATCTCCGCATTTTGCCCGGATTCCCGCCTCTGTCAGATCCGGTGTGAGAAAATACAGATTACCGTCTCCGCCGTAAGACAACGCTTTTTTTACACAATAAACCATCTCTTCATAGTGATCTGCAACCGAATTATCATTAGTCTTTTGGTATCCTGCAGGTTCTTCCTTCAGGCATCTTCGTTCCGCTGCCAGAAGATATTGATTATCGGATGCGGTTCCACTGATCAGAATTTTCTCCCACTGTGCCTCCGTTCCATGATAAATAACCGTATGAAGAGCCTCATCTTTCGCAAACGCTCTCATATCAATATTTTTCAGGCTGACAGGCAATTCCACCTTCTCCAGTGCCGAACAATTATGAAACGCCTTCGCACAGATAATGCATATTCCTTCCGGCAATTTTACATCCCTTAATGCGGTACATCCGCGGAAGCTATACACCCCGAGATAGACAAGCGTCTCCGGCAGTTCTACTTCCTTCAGTGAAGTACAATTCTGAAAAGCACAATCTCCCACGCTCTCCATTCCCACACAAATCCTGACCCGGCGGATTTCATCTCTGATTTCTTCCCATGGTCTCTCTTGATGTTCCGCCCAGTTCTGCATCTTTCCGGTCCCTGTAATCGTCAGGCATCCTGTTTCCTGCGTGAAACTCCATTCTACATTATTCAATTTTTCATTCATATTCTTCCTCGTATCCAAAGCGTTACAGCTTCAGTTTCCATACAAACTTGTTTCTCTCCAAAGGATAAATACTTTCCGATATTTCAATAATCTGTCCCTCTTCATTCCTGGTAACAGAAGAAATCAGCATCGCAAGAGCATTTTCCTTCATTCCCATCAGATGACTCTCTCTGCTCTCTAGCGGACGGGCCGTCATTTCTTTTTCCAGGCTGAATCGATTCTTGGAATGATCATTGAGCGCCTTCGTCAGAGATGCCTTCGTAAAATCATAGTCAAACAAAAATGCATCACTCTCCGGCATATAGGACGTTGTCAATACAATCGGTCCTTTGTCAAAAGAATCCTTTACGTATCTGAGACGGCTCAGTTTAATGACTCTGCTGTCACCGTTTTCGAACTTTTTCGCCAGTTCCTCCGTCATCTCCATATAACGGAATTCCAGCACTTCCGTCTCTACCTCAATGCCCCGGCGAAACATTTCATTAAAAAAGCTCTCAATAAATACCGTCGTATCCTCCAATACGCGTGGTGCTGTAACAAAGGTACCTTTTCTCTTAACTCTTTTCAGATGTCCATCCTGCACCATCCGCAGCATTGCCGTACGCACTGTGGAACGACTGACACCAAATTGTTCACAAAGCTCCACTTCTTTCGGAATTTTATAACCGATCGGCCATTCTCCCGTATGAATCTTGTTCATGATATATTCTTCAATCTCTGAATATCTGGCTGCCATATTTCCCCCTATTAACACTTTCCTTTTCGTTTTCTGTGTTTTTGTTATCCAATCTCATTATGATATTACATATTACTAACAGTATAGCGAATTTGGGAATTTAATGTCAATAATCGAGCGTACTAATATGTACGAATTTCAAAAATTCTTGCAAAATGGATACCGTAAGCACGGTGAACCGTCACCTTTATGGTATCACAAATTACATTTCCCAGCGGAATTCTGTTCAATCGCTGATAATTGTCATGTATTTCCTTGCAAAATACTTCTTTTCCTTCTCTGAAAGCACGCACATCATAATCCCGTACAAGTTCATCCGGCAGTCCCTTTACCTGTCGGTTCCGTACATTTCTTGTAAGAGATGGCATGATCTCTTTTGTCAGGTTCGTATCAAATGTCAGCTGAATCTGATGTAGCACCAGTTTCCCGTCATAGGTAAGGGTTATTTCGGCACCCTGTTCTCCTATCGGTGCCTCCCAGCAGTTACTTTCTTCCTGCTCCTGTCTGGCAATTCCGTTCAATACTTTCCATGGTTCATTTCCATGTGTATATCCGGATGCAGCTACCTTAGCTGACTTTGCATAATCGGCCGGATCCCGGTTACGGACTCCCGGAATATAGCAATCATCCCGCAAAAGCTCCTGTTGTAGTTCTTCCATATGTTCCCCGATCTGTCTAGGGGTACAGCCATATCTGACAGCCATTGCTGCTGCCGTGCCTACCGCCTGTCCTCCCACAGCGCAGGTTCCCATAACTCTCGTTGATCCAAATGCCATTTTTGTAGTACTGATGTCACGTCCCGCCAGCATTACATTTTCCAGATCCTTTGCATAATAGCATCTCCATGGTATTGTATAACAACCGTTGAAATTCAGGATCTGTGAAGGAATCTTATCCGTATCCAGAAGTCCCCTGCGCACATGCTGATCCATCTGCCAGCCACCATAAGCTACTGCGTCCGGGAATATCCTGTTGGCTAGTACATCCTTTTCATTCAACAGATAATCCCCTTCAATTCTTCTGCTTTCGCGATATCCCGGCACAAATCCGACCCAATCCAGATCCAGATTTTCCACACCGTGGTTTCCCACATTTTTCAGATGATCCCATACGCCGTACACACATTTCAGCAATTCATCACGGATTTTCTCACCGTCACGGATAATATCTTCATCCTCACCACCCAGTTCAATCCACCAATATCCGGAGTCCACATTGGAAAAGTGTGGCAGTCTCCCGCTTCCTTCTTCGAATTTGGTCAGCTTACCGCCTTCCATATGGGAGGCAATACTGTTCGCATGTTCCCGGTATTTCAAATCTTCCTCCGTGTAATGGTTTGCCCATTCCGGACACACAAATTTTACCGGCTCTCCACGGTCCACAGCGGAAAACAACAAAGTGTTTCCCATCGTATCGCTGTTCGGTTCTTCCGGAGCATCGGGTTCCTTAAATTCGTCTCTTCCTTCACTGCCCATACGCCCCGTCGCACCGCACATGGTAGCTAAGGTACCATGCCCTGTGGCATCGACAAAGATGTCTCCGTAGATGGTATACTCGGTTTCCGTACTGTTCTGATGACAGACTACGGCCTTTATTTTTTTTCCTTCCAGGATCACGTCATCCATATTCGTATTCAGAAAGGATTCCAGATTTTCCTGAAAATGCACTTTTTCCCAGATGACGGAATCAAATACCGGAAACGATGCATAGGGATTTCTGCGTTTGTTTGCCAGCAGAATCTCCAGCAGGATTCCTGTCTCTCCAAGATTTTTTTTGGCACCGTGGGAGTTGGCTCCCACAATGTGCATACGGATCTCCGAGCTGGCGTTGCCACCAAACATAGAGCGATTCTGTATGATGGCTGTTCTGGCTCCTTTTCTGGCGGAAGCGATTGCCGCACAGACACCGGCCAGGCCGCCTCCCACTACTACAACTTCATATTTTCTGGTTTCACTGTGAATTGACATATTGTTCTCTTTATTTTCTCCCTTATAGCAATATAGCAGGCACAGAGTCTTCTCCTGTCCTGCCACACTGCATCTGCCATTTTCAATTTATTATCCCTTAACCGCACCTACGGACAAGCCTTTCAGGAAGAACTTCTGTCCGAACAGGAATACGATAAATACCGGTACAACCGCCATACAGCAGGCCGCCATGGTCAGGTTATACTGTGTTACCTCTGTACCGACAAACTGGTTCAAAGCCAGAGGAATCGTCCATTTCTTCCAGTTGGAGATAAATACCAGAGGATCCAGGTAGCTGTTCCATGCATCCAGGAACTGTACTGTCGCCGTCGCCGCTATCGTCGGCTTGACAAGTGGCAGCATAACCTGTGCAAAGGCTCTGTATTCACCGGCTCCATCAATTCTGGCAGCTTCCCGCAGTTCATCCGGAGTACTTAAGAAGGACTGCCTGAGCATAAAGGTGGAAGATACCGCTATGATCTTCGGTACGATCAATGACAAATGGGTATTCATCCATCCCAACTGCATAAACATTATGAATCTGGGAATCAGTGTCAGCTGTGAAGGCACCATCATCTGCGCCAGATATATAATGAACAATACATTGGAGCCCTTGAATTTCAACTTTGCAAATGCATATCCGGCAAGTGTTGCGGAAGTAATTGCCACTACCGTACTGATTACGGCTACCTTGATAGAGTTAAAATAAGCCAGACCGAAATGATAATTTGTGGAGCTGGTCGTTCCTATGCTTAATACTCTCTTATAGTTATCCGGGTAAAAATACTTCGGGATCCACTCAATAGGGATCTTCATAACATCCGCTTCTGTCTTGAAAGATGCTGAGATCATCCAGACAAAAGGAACAATCATAACCAATGTAACCAGAATAATTACAATAGTAATCAATATTCTGGCTACCTTTTTGGAAACAGGTACATTCTTCCTCATCTTAATCCCTAGCCTTTCTCTTCTTTATTGTTATGTACCCACTGGATAATGGTCACAATAAGCAGCATCACAAACAGAATTACGGCAATTGCCGAAGCATAACCCATCTTATAATACTTAAATGCTGATGTATAAATATAATAAACCAGTGTGTAGGTAGAGCTTCCGGGACCACCGCCTGTCATAACGTTCGTATATCCAAATACTTTAAAGCTGGATATAATACCTGTAATTGTCAGGAAAAAGGTCGTAGGCTTCAACAGCGGAACCGTTAATTTGAAAAATTTCTGAATAGAATTCGCTCCGTCAATCTCAGCAGCCTCATACAAATCTCTCGGAAGTCCGGTGATTGCGGCGCTGTACATAAATACGCGGTATCCCAGGCTTGCCCAGATTACGACCAGCATGATCGCGGGAAGTGCCCATTCATAGCTTGCCAGGAATCGGGGAGGATCCTGCCATCCGAGAGCCCTCATCAATTGTGTAAAGGGTCCGTATTTAGAATACAACGCCATCCATACAACGGAAATTGCCACAATATTACAGATATGCGGCATATACATAGCGACACGTACCACACCCGCTATTTTCTTATGACAAAATTCATCAATCAGTACCGCCATTATAATTGCCAGGAAAAGTCCGATGGGCACGGTTACGACGGTGAAGATCAATGTATTTTTCAAAGATGCAAGGAACCATTCATCCTTCCACAGATTGATAAAGTTTGTCAGTCCGATGAAATTCCAGTTGCCGAGTCCTTGAGAGAAATTCCAGTCAGTCAGGCTTACATATAAAGAAATTATCAGCGGAATCAGACTGAAACATATTACACCTATCAGACTCGGTGCCAAAAAGGAATATGCAACCAGGTTCTGATGCAATATTTTTCGTCTTTCTCCTTTAGTCTTCTTTTTCTTGCTCTTCATTTGCTTTATCCCTCTTTTGTTCGTTTCAGAGCAGGGGACGGTTCGCCTGTGAAAACGACCGCCCCTTCCCACTGCTGTTTTTATTTTTTTACTTCTGACTGCTTAATTCGGTCTGGATCAGTTCGTTACCTCTCTTCTCCATGTTCTGAACGGTCTGATCTACAGACTGTTTTCCATAGCACATAGCATCAAACTCTTCGAACCAGGCAGAACTGATTTCAGAGGAAGCATGTCCTTTAATAGCGGCAACACCCTGCGTAGTATCGAGAGACAGATAGTTCTCCATGGAATCCATATCAATGGAGCCCTGTGCCTTCTCCTTCAGCACGCTCAATACTTCATCCTTATTAACACCATTCCACAGAGGGATTCTTCCGCCCTGTACCAGAGGGGACATACCACCCTTTAAATACCACATTGCAAACTCAAAGCTTGCTTCCGGATACTTTGTATTCGCTGAAATGCTCAGCAGGTCTCCTGCACCGGTAGTACCGATCTGCTTACGATAAAATTCGGTGTTGTATTTCTCATCATCGGGAACGGGTGCCGGTACCAGTGCAGTTGTAAAATCATGAGGATAATTTTCCTGATCCATACACAGTCTCATCTGTGCTACACCAAGCATGATGGCACATTTGCCCTGAAGGAAAGTATTGGCAACACTGATATCCTCGGAGAATTCATCTTCGATGGGAATCGCATAACCTTTATCCAGTGTCTCTTTTACAAGATTAAAGCCCGCACGATATACATCATTATCAAAGTTTACCTCTGTACCTTCTTCATTCTTGTAAATCTGATTTGCACCCAGTACACCGTCTAATGCATACAGAATACTCTTACCGCTCTGCTTACGTGCCCAGCATACTCCGTATACCTTATCCTGGTCCTCGCCATGTGTCAGCTTCTCGGCATCCGCAAGGAATTCGGAATAGGTCCATCCATCATAAGGAATATCCAGTCCTGCTTCCTTAAACATATCTTCATTGATCAGAATCCATCTTGAGTTCTCGTATTTGGTAGGGAATCCATATACGGCACCATCATCGTAGTGATACTCTGCCATATTTGCCACACCCAGCTCATCATCCAGATTGAATCCGATATCATTGAGCATACCGGACATATCCAGCAGCAGGTTGGAGTCTACACGCTTGTCCATTTTGGTACGTCCGCCATAGCCAATGAACAGATCGACATCACCACCGCCCATTAAGTAGGTCTCCAACTGAAGGTTACCGTTATCATCATTTACATATCTTACATATTCTACCTGAAGTCCTTTGTCTTTGTACTCCTCATTGAAGTTGGCACACAGATCATCATATCCGTACTCCGGCTGAACACCACCCCAGAAATGAAGCGTGATCGTCTTTCCGTCTTCCGTGCCATACCATTCCTTCTCGGATTCTGTGGTTTCTGCTGCTGCGGTTCCTGCGGCTGCTGTAGCATCTTTTGCTTCTGTAGATGCATTTGTGTCTGTATCTGCTTGTCCACATCCTGCCAGACAGGTACCTAACATTGCCATTGTCAATGCAAGCGCAATTTTCCTCTTCATAATTGTAATCCTCCTACATTTTAGTTTTCTATGGTTAGCCTGAGTTTTTCTCAGGAATACACCCTTACTTCATAAATATGTACGTCTTTTTCCCCATTGGTGGTATGAATCGTAATGGTTACTTTATCACATTCCGTAGGCTCAAAGGTTACAACGTTCTGTCTCTGGTCATTTTCTGTCACTTTCTGTTCTGCCATCTTCTGTTCTCCCCGCCAGAGTGTCACAGTGTAATCTTTTACCAATTCGGGAGGTACTCCTATCCTCTGCTGGAGCTGACGTTTCTTCGATAAAGTAATCTTGATCGGATAATTAAAGTTGGAATCAAACGTCAGTCTGACCTGGGATACTTTTTTCACCGAGGCAAGCTTTAAGGTTAACGTCTCTCCTTCCGGGCTTATGCCATCGGAGCTCCACATATTTCGAATTCCGTTTTCATCTCTGGACACTCCGTTGATCACTTTCTCCGGAGCGAACCCTTCTCTGGCAGAGGTTGCACTGATCTGCGCGGTTCTCGCCAGATCCTGCGGATCGGTGTTTCGATAACCCGGAATATAACAGTCATCCTTCAGCAGAAGCTGTTGCAATTCCTCCATGTGCTCCGGCATATCTTTCGGCCCGCAGTGATATTTGATGCAAAGTGCCGCTGCGGTTCCCGCTGCCTGTCCTCCTATGGCACAGGTTCCCATAACTCTTGTGGATCCCATTGCCATTTTGGTAGCACTGATATTTCGTCCCGCCATCATCATATTGGGAATATTTCTGGAGCAATATGACCGGTACGGAATCGTATAGGCTCCGTCAAAGCTGACAACTCTGGAAGGAAGTTCATCAAAATCATATAGACCTCCGGGAGTATGGATATCCATCGCCCAGCCGCCGTATGCTACAGCATCCTCGAATACCCTGTTGGATAAGACATCATTTTCATTTAATATATAATCTCCTACCAGACGCCTGCTCTCTCTGACACCGGGCAACATACCGACCCATTCCAGATCATAGTTCTCGGCTCCATGATCACCACCGTTTTTCAGATGATCCCATACCCCATAGATACAAGACACCAGCTCATCCCGGATTTCTTCATACTCATCTATGATATCTTCTGTCTTGCCGGGAAGCTCGATCCACCAGTATCCATAGTCCACAGAGGAGGTACTGTAGGAGGTCATACGTAAGTATGCCTTATCCACATCTCCCTTTGTCTTAGCTTCGTGCACGGCAGAGTGTGTTCTGTATTTGAGTTCCTCTTCCGTAAAATGTCTGGCGATCTTCGGTCGTTTAAAATTCACCGAATGTCCTCTGTCCACCGCCTTGAATAACAGCGTATTTCCCATACGGTCATTGTTGGCCTGTTCCGGCGCATCCGGTTCATTGAATTCTGCCCTTCCCTCGCTGCCGGTACGATATTCCGCTCCTGCATAATATCCCAGGGTCGCATTGCCGGTACAGTCAATAAATATGTTCCCTCTGATCTGCCAATGTGTCTCTGTCGTGAGCTGGTATGCGTCGATTTCACGGATCTCATTGCCTTCCATCCGGCAATCCTCCATCGCGGTACTCAGATACACTGTCAGATGTGGCTGACTCTTCACTGCGGTAAATAATACCATATCCCAGATCGAATAATTAAAATAATCATTTCTGCTCTTGTTGTCAAGCATGATTTCATGGAGAATTCCGCTCTCTTCAAGCTCCGGTTTCGCAAGATTCTCGGATGCTCCGCAGATATGCATTCGGATTTCACTGGATGCATTTCCTCCCAGTACATGTCTGTCATGCACCAACGCTGTCCTGGCTCCATGTCTTGCAGATGCAAGTGCCGCACAGATGCCAGCCATTCCACCACCGATTACTACAACATCATATTCAGCTTTTTTAACTTTTCTGTTCTCTGACATTTCGTTCACCTTTTATGTTGTAACTTATGTCTATATAATATTCTTATGCATGCAATATGTCAATACATATTTTAAAATTTATGCTATAAATGTCTGTAATATTTAGTGACATAATAGGAAAATTGCCTTTTTTCTGCATTAAAACCATACAAATATACTTCAAATTATACTTCTTCCAGATAATGAATACCCTCTATCTGACTCACTTCCGACAAAACCTCTGCATGATTTCTTCTTTTCTTCAGATCCAGCATCATTGTAAGGACAATATCGGATCCCTTTAAGGTCTTATCTCTCTTTTTCTCCACAGAACTCAGCTCATATCCACACTCATTGATATAGTCATAGACTCCCCTTGTCATTGACTTATCAATTTCCATATACAGACCAATGTAACGATTGTACTGCTCCTGCACACGACTGACTCTGGCAATTCCGAACATTGTGACAATGATCAGTGCAAACATCATCAGACTGACCTCCAGCATTCCGGATCCCAACATAATTCCAAGGGTTGCCGTTGTCCACAATCCGGCAGCCGTTGTCAATCCTCTGACCTGATTTTTCCCGGTAATAATGATGGTTCCCACCCCCAGGAAACCGATACCGCTGACCACGCCGGCGGGAATACGTCCCATATCTGTCCTTCCGACGCCCAGGGCTGTCCCAAGGTAGATATTGACGACAGCGGAAGCCGCCGCTCCGATACATACCAATGCGAAGGTCCGCATTCCTGCCGGATGATGCTTCGTCGCTCTCTCCAGTCCGATCACACAACCCAATACAGCCGCCAGCAGCAGCCGCAAAGCTATGGCTCCATTCGTAAATTCCGCAAAATAATTCGCAAAGTTCTGCATATGTATTTCTCCTTTCATACTTCCATATAAGAAAGGCCGGCATAGTCACCTGTCGCGGACTGTACCGGCCTTCGTTATCCTTTAAAATATCTGCTGTTTTACAGCACTTTCCTTATTACAAATAACATAATTACAGCTTCAGAAGATATTCTCCCAGCGCATAAGAGAAATCTACCAGATACGGCTGTACCTCCTTGGGATACATACTGGTAAGATGGTGTGTTTCAAAAGCAAAACATTCCTGATAATCAATATCCCGCAAAGCCTGCACTACCTCTTTCCAGGGAATCGTTCCGTTAAACGGTGAGAAATGCTCGTCCTTGATACCGTAATTATCGTTAATATGGGTAGCCTTCAGATGAGATCCTACCTGACGGATCATATCGGGAACATTCAGACCCACCATATTTGCATGACCGGTATCAATACATATCTGTACATTCGGATTGTCAATGACATCAATCAACTCCAGCAGTTCTTCCGCACAGCTACCGTAATGGGTAGGCTTTGTCATATTTTCGATAGCCATTCCCACATGATGATCCGCAAAAATTTCACCCCAATGCTTCATGTATTCTTTGTTATATTCAAAAGATTTTCTGTAATCATAACCGCCGCCGTTACGTCTTACAGTGTAAGGATGAACTACCATCCACTTTACTCCCAATGCTTCTGCTGCCAGGACACTGCGTCGCATAAGCTCCTCTCCCAGCTCTCCGTCCGAACGGGTCAGATCCGCATTAAATGCATTTCCAATGGTCCAGTAGGCATGTGCCTGGATGTATTTCACACCGAGTTCTTCTGCCAGTGCTGCGGTATCCGCAATCCATTTTTCCCAGTTCTCTCCTCTTAAGGGCTGTCCTTCCCTGCAATGGCTGCAAAGACATGCATCTACATATTTATATCCCGCCTTTGCACAAGCCCTGGTGGACACGTCAATGGGAATCTGATAAGGTCTCTTATCATCGAAATCCATAATGTTAGTTGATGTTGCGAGTTTCATTTTTTATCCTCCATTCTTTTTCTTTTTAAGAATTGCTTCTTCCATAATTCTGTAGTTCTCACTATATACTCACTTGTATAATATGTCAATACATATAAAGCATATATTTTATCGTTTTAAGTAAAATACGCGTTATTGTACGTACATATTTAGTAAGAAAGACCGGAATAGTCTTTTGTTGCAAACTGTACCGGTCTTTCTTATTATTTTATATTACGGTTTTGTACAGACAAAATTGCTTTCTGTTCCAGTAAATGTCTGCGAAGTTCTGCCACATCTACCTTTTCCGGCTCACAATGGGATGCTATTGCCATTGCAGCCGCCTCTCCTGCTGCCTGCCCCACTGCCATACATTCATTCATGATTCTGGTGGAACCAAAGGTGATTGCATCCACGCTGATATCTCTTCCTGCCATCATCAGGTTGGGAATATCCGCAGACACCAGGCATCCATAGGGGATTCCAAAAGGCTCTTCAATGGTAACACGATACGTTCCGGCACCTGCACCATTATGAATATCAATAAAGTATCCACATAATGCAATACTGTCCTCCGGCTTTTTCCCAGCCACTGCATCGTGATGATCCAGCATCTTGATACCCTTGATTCTCCGGCTCTCCCGGACACCAATGGAAGCATTGATAGAATCCAAATAACAATTTTCAAAACCGGGCACATTTTCCCGGAACATCTTCATAAGTTTCGGAATCTGCAGGTGAGCTTCCATTTCCCCGTTGCTTAAATCATGCAGATTGGAGCCGTCAAAATTCAACAGACGGATCGTGTTCACGGCTACCTGTCCCGGCATAGGCTGACGGATAAAAATAACAGTCTCACGGTCCACAGGACATTCGCCCTTTTTCCGAAGTTCCTCCAGGAGATGATGCATCCCCAGGAAAATAAAACTCTTGGTCTTCCGGAAGAAATCCGCATTATATCCCTGGGCAATATTGTCCAGTACATCATAGGGCAGTTCCTCCGGATGTTGTTCGATAAAATCGCAAAACTCCTCAAAATTCACACCGCCGAGATTAAACATCAGGGTAGGCGGCTGCATCACATTGTTTTCGTTTCCTTTTTCTATTGTCGCTCCGCTTAATGCACCTAAATCACCATCTCCGGTTCCATCAATAAACACGTCTGCGGTAATTTCAATGTGCTGTCCCTTGCCGGACACAATAATGGACCGGATTTTTCCGTCCTTCATTTTCACATCTGCCAGCTCACAGTGCATGAGAAGCTCCACTCCTGCTTCCTTTACCATCTCAAAGCACAGAATTCTGGAGTAGAATGGATGTATCAGTGTAACTGACTGATGATGCGGGCAATATTCATGTCCATAGGATGCTCCCGCCTGCTCCAGCCTGTCCACAAATTCCTGGGCAATACCGCCCACCACCTGTCTGCCCTTAATATCCCAGAATGCCAAAAACGGAAGTCCGCTTCCCAGCTGACCACCCAGATAACCGTTTCTTTCCACCAGCAGGACCTGAGCTCCTGCCCGTGCTGCGGTCACTGCCGCCGCAAATCCACCGGGACCTCCGCCTACCACTACCACATCTTTTTTTATCTGTTCCATGGTCATCCTCTTTTCTCCAGTTCTTCCAACCAGGCTCTTATCTGTTTACTGTAAGTCTCTTCCAAACCTAAATCCCACAAAAGCTGTAGCAGGGTATAACGGTTCCGCACCTCTTTACCAACCTCGATTCCCTCCTGTACCATCTCTATGGGGAGACCGATCTGACAGGGACAATAGGGCGCATCCAAAGATTGCAGTAATGCAATCAACTGCTCTGTCGCCGGAAGCTGTTCTTCAATGGTGTGCCGGATATCCTCCCACCGTTTTTCAATAATCTGCAGCCTCTGATTTCGTTGCTCTATATTATTTTTTCCGCATTCCTGTTCCAGTCTCAGGATTCCTTCGGCGGCATCCAGGTAGCTTGTTTTTATCTTCTGTTCCCAGTCGGATACTTTCCGCTCCTTTTTCTGTGCTGCGGCAAAATCCACCGTTTCCTGTGCCAGCATATGATACATCTGTGTGACAATGATCATTCCGACACCTACCTTGGTGCCATGCAGGACCGGTTTTCTGCCTTCCATGAGAAAACGCATCTCCCAAAAATGGGACAAATGATGCTCACAGCCGGATGCCGGTCTGGAATTTCCCACATAATACATGGCAATTCCCGTAACCACCAAAGCTTCCATCAGGCTCCGGATTGCCTCCGGATCTCTCTTTTTAATCTGTGCACCTTGTTCCACTACCGTTTCCACCGCACCGCGCACCATGTCCACCACATAATCGCAGTAGTATTCTCCATTGATCATCTGAGAAAGTTTCCAGTCCAGCAGACAGGTATATTTTCCAAGCACATCCCCCAGTCCGGCGGTGATCAGTTCCATGGGAGCCTCCGCCATAATCTTTGTGTCACCAATGACTGCCACCGGGCCGTGGGCATCTTTGGTCACCTTTACATGGTTAAGCATCAGAGCTGCACCCACGGATACAAAACCGTCCATACTGGTGGCGGTAGCTACGATCATATAATCCAGTTTCAACCGAAAACTGACATATTTACACATATCATTGATGGTTCCCGTACCCACCGCCAGCAGGATTTCCGTCTCCGGGGGACAGGCGGTCAGAATTTCTCCTAAATGACTCTCATCGGGAACCGGCTCCTGCTCCGAAAATACCAGTGCTTCACAGGCAATCTGCGCTTCCACTAACTCCTGTTCCAAAGCTTCTCCTGCTGCCTTCCAGGTATTCTGATCCGCCACCAGGAATACCCGATGATAACCCAATTCCTCCAAAATACCTGGAACTTTCTGCAGAGCATCCTGTTCAATCACGACCCGTTTTAACGGGGTCTCGTGAACACGACCACAGCTGCATTTTCTTGCTTTTCCCAGATACTGCGCTACTCCTTCTCTCATCCCAACACTCTTTCCGGCATTCGCCTTTACAATAGTCCGAGTCCTTTCCTGTCAAACCGGGGCATAACCTCCACATGCTTTTCCGCATCCAGCCGGATACAAAGCAAATCATTCAGACAAGTGCTATAATATCGAATATGTTTTGCCTTCATCTTCCAGGCAAAAGGAGTGCTTCCCATGTCATCGGCACAGGCATATATCACGGAAGGACATATGGCATCCACCCACTCCATACTGTTGGAAGTATGGGCTCCGTGATGATTCGCTTTCATCACATCCGCCTTTAGCGCTTCTCCATAGCGGGCAATCAGTTCCCGTTCCTTATCACGATACAAATCCCCGCTGGTTAAAAATGTTGACTTCCCATAAGTAAATTTCATCAGAAGGGATAAATTGTTCAGATCCTCCTCAGCGCCGGTACAGCTTTCCACAAGGGCTTCTTCCGGATTGTAGACTGCAATGTCCACTCCACCTATGCTCATGTGAAAGCCTTCCTTTACATCCGTAACAGTTCTGGCTCCTTTCGCCCGGATATAGTCAAAAAATGCCTTTTCCCGCTGACTGTTTACAAATGCGGAACGATAATAACAGCCGATGTAACCACCATCCTGACCGTATATATATTCCGCAACCTGCTGCAGTCCTCCTGCATGATCATCATGGCTGTGTGATAACACCACTCCGTCCAAAGAAGTCAGGTGCAGATCTCTTAACAGGGAGACCACATGCTTTCCACACTCCACGAAGCCTGCGTCAATGAGCATTGTTTGTCCATCCGGGAAAACCAGCAGTGTAGCATCACCGCTTTTCGCCCGGATTCCCGGCTCCCACAGTTTGGGTGCCAGAATGTAGAAATTCCCGTCTCCGCCCTGATTCAATACCTCTCGGATCTTTAAAATAATCTGTTCATATCGATCCGGTGCTTCCGGCCTTTCTTCCGATGGTTTGGCGCTTTGTCTTTCCAGGCAATGCCGTTTGGCCTGCACCAGATATTGATTATCGGATGCAGACCGGCTGATCATGATCTGCTCCCACTGTTCCTCACTTCCCTGATAGAAAACTTCCTCCAGAGATTCGCATTTTCCGAACGCCCGCATATCCACGTCTATAAGAGTAGATGGCAGATAAACTTTTTTTAATGCACTGCAGAACTGAAATGCCTTGGATGCCAGCACCCTGACACCTTCCGGAATGACAATTTCCCTCAGTCCTGTACAACCCTTAAAGCTGAATACACCCACGATCTCCACAGAGCCAGGCAGGGTAACCTCCTGCAGATTGCTGCAACCGGCAAAGGCATAATCTCCCACTGTGGTAATTCCATCCCGGATCACCACGACTTTTATTTCCTGCATGAGAGAATTCCAGGGCACCTGTTCCGGTTCTGTATAATCCTCCATGGCTCCCACACCTTGGATGGTAAGGAGCCCGTTTTCTTCCTCATAGTTCCAAACTGCCTGTTGTCCGCAAAGTCGCATTTTGCCTGTTTCCATTTTATTTTTCTTTCATTCCTTTTTCGATTTCACTGACCATCTGTCTCGCTACCAGTACAGAGAACTCCACGCCCTGCTGATGAATCTCCGGGCTCATTCCACCTGTGAAATTGTGAATTTCGTAAGTGAAATCTCCCTGGTAATTCACATCTGCCAGGCTCTTCAGCAGAGGTGTCCACTCTACATATCCCAGATAAGGCAGCAAATGATCATCCTTCTCACCACGGTTGTCGTTGATATGTAATGCCTTTAAACGGCTGCCTATCTGTTGGATCGCTGCTGGCTGGTTGACCTGTGCCAGATTTGCATGTCCGGTATCCCAGCAGATACCGAATATGTCATCCGCATTTAACTTATCCAGAAGCTCCAGCAGGTCTTCAGCATTACATCCAAAACGTCTGCCATATCCAATACCCAGATGGTCTACCATGTTCTCGATGGCAATTCCGGTTCCATATTTCGCCGCAAGTTCGCCGAAGCGCTTAAAACGCTCCGTCTCACTTGCCAGAGATTTTTTCCTGGAATATGCCGCTTCATCATTGACGGAATCCGGATGAATGACTAGCCAGGGCACCTGACACATACCTGCTGCCTCAATATCTCTCTTGATCCTGCCGATATTGTCTTCCCAGTCCAGCGCTGTAAATTTCATGCTTTCTGCCACACTATAATAATGCGCATGTGCCTGGGTCACAGGAAGATTATGCTTATCACAATTTTCCTTCTGCCGCTTTACCCAGTCTCTCCAGTCAGGAGCATCCATGGGAAGTCCCTTTCTTCCGTATGCTACAAAGCATAAATCAATGGCGTCAAAACCTGCCTTTGCAATAGATTCAATTGCCTGCTCGCAGGAATAATACATTTTCTGTGTCCAAAAAACACTGCCACAAGTTCCTGTTGATGTCGATATTCTCATAATAATACCCCTGCCTTTCTATGACCTGCCGACTTTGCATCACAGGTAAAAAATATTATTTTGCATACACACGGATTTCATGAATGACAGCCTGTTCCGCTCCATTGGTGGATTCCGGGATCACACGAATCTCGTCTGCCGGTACATCACCGATTCCCACACTGCACAGGCGCTGGTAATTATCCTTTACAAATGCTTCTCCCGTCTTTTTGCCTTCCCGGTACAGTTCGATTTTTACATCTTTTACCAACTCCTCGGGTACACCGTTTCGCTGCTGTGCCTGACGTAAAGGTGCCATAGTCACGCGGATTGGATATGCAAAGTTGGATTCAAAGGTCAGTCGGATTTCCCGGATTTCTTTCGTCTCGTCCCATTTCATGATAAGACACTCTCCGGGCTTCGTAACCCATCCATTCTGTTCCTCTCCAAGCTTTCTGGAGATGCCGTTCGCCACCTTCTCCGGCTCGCCTCCCTGCTCCCAGGAAGAAGCGGTGATTTTTGCCTTAAGTGCCAGATCTTTTTCATCCTCATTCTTAAAGCCCGGCAGAAAACCATCCTCTTTCAGGATGAGCTGCTGTAATTCCTTTACATGAGGTGCCAGCTCCCTCGGATCGCAGGCATATTTATTACACAGAGCAGCAGCAATACCCACTGCCTCACCTCCAATGGCGCAGCATCCGATGATTCTGGTGCTTGCCAGTCCCAGTCTGGTGGTACTGATATCTCTTCCCGCCATGTACAGGTTCTTAATATTTTTCGAATAGTAAGAGCGATAAGGGATCGTGTATACGCCGTCATAAAAATTACAGTCAGAAGGAAGCAGGTTGAAATCCAATAGTCCGTGCGGCGCATGAAGGTCCACACACCATCCGCCGTAACAGACTGCATCTTCGAAAATTTTATGCTCCAGAATATCCGTTTCTGACAGCAGATAATCTCCCACCAGACGACGGCTTTCTCTCACACCGGGCAGTGCTCCCACCCATTCCAGCGCATAATTTTCTGCATGGTGTTCGTGGATTCCTTCCTTATTGTTTTTAATATGATCCCAGATACCGTAAGCATAGGCAATGAGGTCATCACGAATCGCCTCATACTCTGTAATAATATCCTCTCCATCGCCACAAAGCTCCAACCACCAGTAACCATAATCCACACAGGCACTGCTGGTCATGGAGGTCCGCTTATACTCCTCCGGGTTGGGCGAATCATCACAATTGATGGTATCTCTCATCTGAACGCAGTGGATACGTTTCGCTAGCTGCTCTTCCGTCAGTTTTTTAGCAAAAGATGGCGGCGTAAATTTCACCGGATGTCCCATATCCTTTGCTTTTAATAAAATGGAATTTCCCATGCGATAGTTGTTGGGCTGCTGGGGGGCATGCAATTCTCCAAACTCAGATTGTGGTTCGCTTCCTTTTCTGTATTCAGCTCCTGCATAATATCCCAGTGTCCCGTTTCCCGTAGCATCTACGAAAACCGGTGCATATAACTGATAGCGCATCTCCGTGGTTTCCTGTACACAGTAAATGGAAACAATTCTATCATCCTTCGTTTCACAGTCATACATGACTGTGTTAAAAAAGACTTCCAGATCCTTTTCTTCCTTTGCTTTTTCAAACAGCACCATATCCCACACGGAATAACTGAACTGTTCGTTGTTTTTCTTGTTTTCCAACATCAGCTCATAGAGCAGTCCACCCTCTGCATAATCCGGCTGTTTTAATGACTGGTCCGCACCGGAAATATGGATACGGATTTCGCTGGAAGCATTCCCTCCCAGTACGGGACGTGCCTGAATGAGTGCCGTATGTACGCCCTGTCTCGCTGCGGCAATGGCAGCACATAAGCCTGCCATTCCACCACCTACGACGATCACGTCATAGTGTTTTTTCTCAAATCGAAGATTCATTCGTCATATCCTCCATATATGGTAAAATGATCTTTTCCCTGATATGCTAGGTCATCAAAATTCTCCATGTAATAATTTGGTAAAAATTCATCATTAAATTGTAAATCATCTGACACGGTGTTCATGGCGTAGATGTATACAATCGTGTGTTCCTTTTCATTCAACAAAGCGTACTCATAGCAGAAATCATATCCGGCAATAGTGACATAAGCAGGATACCCGAAAGATGCCGTGTCATATTCCACAGACCGGGTCTCTCCGGTACGATCTGTATAGGTAAGAGAAGAAAGTCTCTCCTGTTCTGTCGCATAAGCATTCTCATTCAACCGGTAGGAAAGATAAATCTGGCTCATAGGTCTGTCCCATCCACTTTCATACTGGTAGTAATACTCCACTTCTTCTGCTTCTGCCGGAATTTCCTCCGGAAAAATCAGAAAATGGGTATATTTTTCCGGCACTGACCACTTCCGGTAGTCTGCCGTATCCTGTGACCGCTCTCTGGTATCGCCCTTTGCCAGATTGCTCAGAGCAAGCGCCAGGACAATGAGGAATACTGAAAATAAAATACTGATGACTGCTACAATATAGCCCTTTGTTTTTCGTTTCATGCCTTAACCCTTTACCGCACCTACGGTAAGACCTTTAATAAAGAATTTTTGTCCGCACAGGAACACAATGAATACAGGAACCGTCGCCAGACAGCAGGCTGCCATCATCAGTCCGTACTGCGTTGCTTCCATGCTTACGAAGTTATCCAGCACCAGGGGCAGGGTATAAAGCGCCGATTTATTGATAAAGATCAGGGGATCCATGTAACTGTTCCAGGAACTTACAAACTGTGTGGTACATACCGCTGCAATGGTTGGAATTATAATGGGTACCATTATCTGATAGAAAATACGGAACTCACTGGCACCATCAATTTTAGCAGCTTCCCGCAACTCCTCAGATGTTCCTAAGAATGCCTGACGCATCATAAAAGTAGCGCTTACTGCCACGACTTTGGGTAAAATCAGCGCCCAGTGCGTATTCACCAGACCAACCGCTGAGAAAATTACAAACCTCGGAATCAATGTTAACTGAGAGGGAATCATCATCTGGGACAAATACAATAAAAACAGCACATTAGAGCCTCGGAATTTCAGTTTTGCGAAGGCGTAACCTGCCAGGCAGCTGCTGACTCCCGCCACCGCTGCAGAGATGGCAGCTACCTTGATAGAATTCCAGTAACCCTGTAAAAAATGATAATTTGTCTTTCCCGCAAACCCAAGTACCCGTAAATAGTTCTGGGGATACCAATAGGTGGGGAATAATCCAACTCCCTGTTTCATAACATCGGCTTCTTTTTTCAGAGATGCTCCAATCATCCAGATAAAAGGAGAAAGCATCAGCAGGCAGAGTCCGATAATTAAAATCACCATAAGAATTCGGAAAAATCTCTTTTTCGGAGTGTTACTTCCTACAACTTTTGTATTTGCCATTTTCCCGCCTCCTTAATCTTGTTTATTATTATGAACATATTGAATAATGGTAATAATCAGTAAGATCAGGAAAAGGACAACTGCCACTGCAGAACCATACCCTGTCTTGTGATAGTCAAACGCCAGTTTATAAATATAATATACCAGCACGTAGGTGGAATCCTTCGGACCGCCTCCGGTCATGACATTGATATAACCAAATACCTGGAAGCTGCTGATAATACTTGTAATAGTGATAAAAAAAGTAGTATTTGCCAGAAGTGGAATCGTCAGTTTCCGGAACTTCTGGAATCCGTTTGCGCCATCCAGAGATGCACATTCGTACAGATCGGAAGGCAGTGACTGCATGGCTGCCCCATACAAAAATACGGAATATCCAATCTTCGCCCAGATAACAACCAGCATGATCGCCGGCAGTGCCCAGGTATAACTTACCAGGAACCTTGGCGGATCGCTCCAGCCCAGTGCCCGCATCAGATTTGTAAAAGGACCATAGGTGGAATACATCGTTTTCCAAATGGTAGATGTTGCTACGATGTTACAGATATGCGGCATATAAAGGGCAATTCGCACCACACCTGCGGTTCTGTCAGCGCAGAAATTATCAATCAGTGCTGCAATAACCAGTGCCAGAATAATGGTCAACGGCACCGTGACAATGGTAAAGATTACAGTATTCCAAAGGGATTTCTGGAACCAGCTGTCTTTCCACAGATCAATAAAGTTTTGAAATCCTACGAAATTCCAGTTGCCAAGTCCATCTGTATACACCCAGTCTGTCAGAGAAATATACAGGGAAATCAGCATGGGAATCAGACTTAAAAGTACCAGACCCAGGAGACTTGGCAGAAGAAACAGCATTGCCATTCCCTCTTCTCTTCTCTGTCTTCTCTGCTTTCCTGCTCCTGGCGGAAGTTCTCTATTGATTGCTTTTGTTTTCCACATAGCAGATACCTCTTTCTACTTAAAATATTGTTTACACCGGTTATCAAAACAGGGATGCCGCAGTGTTACCAGCAGCATCCCTGTAATATAGCCGGCATACATCCGCTATCGGTCATTCTGCCAGAAGAGCATTTCCTCTCTCTGTTGCTTTCTTTAATGCTTCTTCGGCAGTAGGTGTCACACCATACATGAAGTCTTCCCACTCCTCATGAAGGATGGTAGAAAGTTCTCCTCCCTTATCATTTACATAACTCTTCTTCACATAAGAAGAACGGTCGGTGCTGAACAGATGTTTTAGGGACTCAATGTCCACAGAATCTCCTGCTGACTGCTCAACATAATCCAGAATCGCATCCATATCGGTTCCTAACCACAGTGGATAACGGGCTGCTTTGATCAGCGGGGTCATACCGCCCTGGATATACCAGCGTGTGAACTCACATGCAGCCTCCTTATAAGGGGTGCTTGCGGAAATACATATAAAGTCGCCGGAGTAGTTTGCCTGATCCTGTGTATAGAATTCTGCGTAATCCTCACTGGGAACAGGGAAAGGAATTAATGCAGTGGTAAAATCATGAGGATACGTCTCGGTATCCATTGCCAGTCTCAGCTGGGAGAAAATACCAAACATAGCGCATTTTCCTTCCAGGAAAGTGGACTGCACTGTCAGGGCATCCGCGATATCGTCTTCCATAGTCGGTGCGCATCCTTCATCGCAAATATCCTTAATGAGGTTGAATCCATCTACATATACCTGGTTATCCCAGTTCAAGGTCTTCATCGTATCATCCGCAAAAGTATCATTTGCTCCCAGGACAGAATTGATATAGTCAAGCTGTGCAGCTTTGGTAAAATTAAAGCCCCAGCAGATACCGTATACTTTATCCTGACCTTCACCGTGAGTCAGTTTTTTCACTACATCTCTGAATTCCGCATAAGTCCATCCGTCATAAGGAAGAGCAATTCCCGCCTCATCAAACATGTCTTTATTAACCATCAGATAGGCATTGTTATCAAATTTGGTAGGAAGACCCCAGACTTCGCCGTTATCAAACACATAATTTGCCTTGGTGTTCTCACCTAACTCCTTACCAATATCAAATCCGATGGAATCCAGATAATCACTGTAATCATATAACAGGCCACCATCTGCTCGGATTGCCAGGGAGTTTTTGCTTCCGTAACCGATAAATACATCAACGCCACCGTCTTCACCTGCCATCAGATAGGTCTCCAGCTGAAGGTTTCCGTCTGAATTGTTGACATAGCGGTTATACTCCACCTGTACACCTTTATCTGCATATTCCTTATTAAAATTCTCAACAATTTCATCGTACCCGTATTCCGGCTGGATGCCACCCCAGAACTGTAAAGTAACTGTCTTGCCATCCTCGGTTCCATACCACTCTTTTTCTTCGGAAGCGGTTTCCGTAGTTGCCGCTGCAGCCGTGCTGTTATTTTCACTCTGTGACTGCGTGGTATCTGTCGTGTCTGTGCTTGCGCCACATCCGGCAAGGGTTCCCATGACCATTGCTGATGTCATCACTAGTGCCATGATTCTCTTCATCTTCATAACTTATCCTCCAATATCAATTTTTCGTTTATTCACATGTGATTACAAGTTGAGCTCTTATGTATGCTATTATTATATATTTTTCCTATATACTTGTCAATACATGTTGTTTATATTGTTCATTTTTTTACATTTGTCATTACATGTTGCGATAATATAGTTATATGGAAAAAAATGAGCAAAAATCAGGTAAAAAAATACCACACCTTTTCAGGCATGGTATTCTTCCTTTCTTTTTGTTCGGTAATTACACGTTGATCTTTAATACGAACTTATTACGTTTCGAGGGATAATAACTGAGTGTGTACTCCATTACATGTTTTCGATCTGCTTCTTGGCACACCGCGCTGATCAGGATCCCCAGGCTTTTTTCTTCTACTCCCAGAATCCTGGCAATTTTCCCCTCTAAGAGAACCGCATCAATATTTTTTTCCAGATGATGGCGTTCCACATGATTCCGTGTCAATGCTCCCGTCAGGGATTCTTCCTCAAAATTGCATTTCAACAGAAATGAAAACTTCTTCGGAAAATAAGAGATATTATACACAATCGGTCCTTCATGAAAGGAATCTTTCACATAACGAAGTCTCACAATCTTGATGACCTCATCCCCACACGGTACCTTCAGTTTGGAAGCCACTTCTTCATCTGCCGCAATCATCCGCTGTTCTAATACTTCCGTCTGCACAGAGATACCCTTTGTTGCCATTTCCTTGCTGAAGCTCTCCAAAAATACCGTGGTATCCTCCACAATCTTTGGTTTCGACACAAATGTACCCTTACCCTTGACCGTCACCAGATATCCCTGATTGGCAAGATAGGCGATTGCTGCCCTCACCGTAGGTCTGCTTACCTGAAACTGCTCACAAAACTCCTTTTCGGATGGAATCAACTGTCCCTTCTTCCATTCTTCCGTCTTGATCTTTTCCATGATAAATTCTGCAATCTTATGATATAATGCCACTTCTCCACCTCCTTACACTGTCAACTTGTTTTAACTTATTAGTATTAGTATACCGACATGTAAAGAAGATGTCAACATATGCCACATGGTGATTTTTACGCAATTTCTTCTGTTTTTTTCGATAAAGTCAGTTGCCTGTCTTTACATTCCAGGATCTCGGTAGAACAATTCTCCAGCGGCAGTTTCCAAAAATCATGAACAGAATATCCCACAATCGGATTCAAAATGGTCCGAATCAATCCACCGTGAGCCACTACAAGAATTGTTTCGTAATGATCCTCCAACGGAAACAGCACTTCTCTTACAAACGCTTCCCCTCTTCGGTACAATTTCTCCAGGGATTCCATATCTCCATCCGGATGATAATTTTCCGGACAGTGAAAATACTGCCATACCGGATTCTTCTCCTGCGTCATTACTTCTTTATGCGTTTTTCCTTCCCATTCTCCCAAATAGATTTCTTTCAGACGTTCATCATAGGACAAAGGAACGGAATGATATTTTAACAAAATTTCCGCAGTATGGTGGGCACGGGTCAGAGGAGAACAAACTGCATATTCAAAGGGGACATTTTTCAATATCTCCGCCAGTTTTTCTGCCTGCCGGATGCCCTGCTCATTGATATCCACATCCTGCTGTCCCTGTATTTTCTTCTGATAATTCCAGTCCGTCTGCCCATGTCTTACCAGATAAATTTTCATGAATTCACCTCGAGATTTAGCCCTTCTGCCGAGACTCCTCTGAGCATATTTCTTAGATGTTTATTTTTTCTGTATAGTTCTTCATAAGCTGCCCGATGTATCTCATCCGGCTTATAGACCGTAAAATCATGAATGCCCATATGATCATAAGTTTCCTGAATATTTGTGTAAATTCCGGCTGCCATTGCTGCGAACATTGCCGCTCCTAGCGCCGGGCCTTCTGCTGTCTTCGCCACCAGGACATCCCGACGCAACAGATTGGCATATTCCTGCATCAGAAGAGGATTTTTCTCTGTAATACCACCCGTTGCCAATACTCTTCCGATTTCTACACCCTGTCCGGAGAGACTTTCCAAAATAGTTCCGGTTCCGCAAGCAATCGCCTGTAATAACGCCAGATAGATATCCTCTGTTTTGGTATCCATTTCGAGACCGGACATGCTTCCACGCAGTGTCAGATCACAAGGGGCATTTCTGCTGCCGCTCCACCAGTCAACCGCTATTACTTTATTCTCCCAGGGTTTTTGGATTCGTTCAGCAAGAACCTGATGAGGAGAAATCTTCCGTTCTTCTGCCTCACGGTGTATCTGCCAGCCCGCCATATGCTCCACAAACCACCCCAGCATATTGCCGGTACTGCTCTGACCGGTGTCAATGCCACAGCTTCCGGTTACCATCCCATCCTGTGCAACGCCACATACATCCTTTAACTCCTGCAATTTTCGATCCTGCACCGTACACACATTGGATGTTCCTACAATCAATGCAGCATCTCCCGGTTCGAAGGCGCCCATTGTAGCCAGGGAAGTATGCCCATCCAACATACCCGTTGCTACCGGAATCTGCTCCGGCAGTCCCCATCTTTTAGTTAATTCCGATCGAAGCATTCCTGCGCATTCTCCCGGCTTACGAACATCACCTCGGAGAAAATGACAGTATTCTTCATAAAATCCTGCGCGAAGTCCATTCAGAAAAGTTCGCTCGGGAAAGCTTAGATCCTCTGCCCATAAACATTTATAACTCAGAGATCCAATACTTCTTACCAACTGCCCCGTAAGCCGGAAGGTGAGAAATTCACACAAATCCATTGCAAGATCTATTTTGGAATAAATCTCCGGTGCCTCGTCCCGCACCTCCAGTAGTTTCGGAAGCATCCATTCACAGGAAATACTTCCTCCGGTTCTCCCTAAAAAAGGTTCCTGCAGATTTCTTGCCAGATTCAGTGCCTCGTCTGCTTTCTCCTGCGCCCGGTGATACTTCCACAGTTTCACTCTGGCATGGGCTGCTTCCGACCATCCATCCAGCTCCGACAGTGCCCGGCCATCCTCTGCCAGCAATACCATTGTCAGAGAAGTGGCATCGACACAGATCCCCGCTACCGTTTTCCGATATTCTTCCGGTATTACGTTACGCAGTAACTCATATAAAGTCATTTCATAATCCGTTGCACAGGGAAGATTTTCCGCACAGTCAATTGCTGGTACCGGTGTACTGTTATAGGGATATTCTTTCCGACAGGAATATATAATTTCGCCGTTCTCTGCATTTACCAGCACTGCCCTGGCAGACTGGGTTCCAAAATCCACGCCAATCACTGTCTTTGAAACTGTTCTCATACATGATCTCCTATTGGGCTTTATTCCTTTGGCATACAGGTACACATGGTTTTTACTTCATGATGTTTGCCGTTATGGATCTCATCAATTACACCCGGAAGTTCATCCAGGGAATATCTTCCCGTAATAAGATCCTTTACCTGGAATTTTCCTTCATCCAGCATTTGTACGGTATACGTCCATTCATTCACGGGGAACGGCGCACGACTGGAATTCCATACTCCGTGGATGGCCAGTTCCTTACGCAGCATCTGGCTGTGAATTGCCAGTGGAAGGGTAGCATCTCCGGAGGGATTGCCTAACAGAGAAATGGTTCCTTTTGCTCTGATGCATTCCACACAACTGCTCAATACCACGCCTGCTCCGGTTCCCTCAATGGCTGCATCTGCCAGTTTTCCATGATTTCTGTTGCGAATTTCTTCCGATACATTGGTTGTCCGGGAATTGATGGCATCCAGTCCTTTTTCTATGGCAAATTCTACTTTATCCTGTGCAATATCCACCAATAAAGGTGTCGCTCCAAATAACTTCACCCAGCGGGCAGCCATAATGCCGATTGGTCCTGCTCCGAAGATGACCACATATTGACCTGCCTGTACATCTGCTCTTCGTACTGCATGCTGTGCAACACAAGCCGGTTCTGTCATAGCCAGCTCTTCCATGGATGCATTCTTTGCTACGATCAGCTGCCATTTGGACGGAAGCAGACAATATTCTGCAAATCCACCGTCTCTTCTGGATCCCAGATAATCATAATGCTCACACATAGCATAGTTTCCCGTCACGCAGGGATCACATTTCCGACAGGGGATCAACGGATAAATTGCAGCTTTGGTTCCAATCAGTGCTTCATTCTCTTTAGATCCCGCTGCGACAACCTCTCCTGCGAACTCATGGCCTATGGTCAACGGATAAATTCCGCTGCTAGTACCATGCTCATAGGTTCTCGGATAATCGGAACCGCATACACCGCAGGCGCCCACTTTGATTAAAAGTTCTTCTCCCTTCGGCACAGGTACTTCCATTTCATCGCATCTGAGATCTCCGATGGCATGTAATCTGACAGCTTTCATTTTCTTAATATTTTTTGTCTCACTCATGGTTCTTCTCCTTTTAGCTTTTATAAGTTATGCATCCATGCAATTGCCATTGTTATCCAGCATTCACACTCTCTTTGTATCCGCTCTCCCTGAGGATTATCCGTCAACTCATTTGCCAGAGAAAGTCCATGACATCCCCTTTCAAAAAGATGAAATTCTACCGGTATATGATGTCTGCGAAGCTCTGTGGCAAATAGCAGCGAATTCTCCACCGGCACCACCGTGTCCTCATAGGTATGCCAAATAAAAGCACGCGGGACATATTCATTTACCTGTTTTTCCAAAGATGTCTTTTCCAACATTTCTTCTGTATATTGATCTCTCAACAAATTATTAAAAGAACCACGATGTGCAAATTCACCGGAAGTAATTACCGGATAAGAAAGAATCATTCCGTTGGGTTTTAAAATGTCCTTTGATACCTGTAGTTTGTTACTTACAAAATCCTCATGCCAAAATACACCATAACTTGCCGCCAGATGTCCACCCGCAGAGCATCCTTCTACAACAATCTTATCCGGATCTACATACCATTCCTTCGCATGTTTCCGAACCAGTTCTACACTTTTGGCAAGTTCCAGCAGTGCGGTAGGAAAAGTAGCCGGTTTCACAGAATACCACAAGATAGCTGCATGAAATCCTGCTGCCACAAATTGCAATGCAAGCATTTCTCCCTCCCGTTCCGAAGTAAACCAATAGCCTCCTCCCGGACACAAAATAATCAACGGGCGTGTCTCCGTTTTAATAGAATCAGAATGACTGATTAAGTAAGTATTCAGTCTTGCATATTCCTGTGAATTTTCATTCTTAATATCAAATGTTTCACAAATCATATCTTTATTCCTCCATACTTTTTTTAAATTTTGCTATATTTTCCTCGATAGATCCATTTTTCCCAAAAATACTGGAAGTGCCGCATACAAAAGCTCTTGCACCCGCGTGGTACATTTTAGGTGCATTTTCAAAACTTACATTTCCATCCACTTCTATAAACACTTCTTCGTGTCCGGTTTTATCCAGCAGTTCTCTCAGACGGGTTATTTTCCCCAGCGTCTGCGGAACCAACTTCTGACCGGCGAAACCGGGATTAACCGTCATCAGCAATACGCCGGATACATCATCCAGCACATCCTCCAACATGCAGAGCGGAGTAGCTGGATTCAGCGCAACCATGGGATGTGCCCCATAATCCGCGATCTTTGCCAGTGTTCTCTGCAAATGTCTTGTGCTTTCTGCGTGAACAGACACATATTCACCGGGCTGAATATCAAACCAATCCAGTTTTTCTTCGGGTTTTTCGACCATCATATGAATATCCAGGGGAATATCCGTTACCTCTCTTAAATGTTTGATACTCTCTGTTCCGAGCATCAGATTCGGAACAAATTTTCCATCCATTACATCAGCATGTATCATCGCAATTCCATTTTCCTTTAATTGTCGGAAAATATTCTTCGTATCGTGCCATTCCGATATACACATGATAGACGGTGCAATCATTATTTTTTCTTCCATTTTATCCTGCATTTCTCTGTTCCTTTTCCTTTCGTTTTTCAAAATGAACAAATTCGCTCATAAATATGTATTGAATTTTCCGTTGGTATACCATATAGTATTACTAAGATACAGATCCTTTATATAGCTTATTTTCCGAAGTTCTGTATCTTTACTCTTAGTATATCTTTCTCCTCTGTGAATGCAACCGGTGGCGGCCACCTTGCATAACAGAGCATAGTTCATACATATTCAATCATTTTCAATCAGGAGTAAACATATGTTAGAAGTAGAACGTTTTGAAAAAATAATGGAATATTTAAGAGAAAAAAAGACTGCACCGGTAAATGTTCTTGCGAAGCGCCTGTTTGTGAGCGAAGCAACCATGCGCAGAGATCTCTCAGAACTGGAGCGAAAGGGACTTGTAAAACGTCTCCATGGTGGAGCCATTCTTTTGGATGGTGCCAATCAGGAACTGCCCTTATATCTACGAGAGCGTCAGAATACGGATGCCAAAAGAATCATCAGCGAAAAAGCCTCCCACCATATCGTGGAAGGCCAGACAATTTTTCTCGATGCTTCTTCGACTGCACAATATCTGATTAAATATTTTGAAAATTATCAGAATCTGACCATTATTACAAATGGTCTGAAAACAGCCCAGGAATTGAATTCCCTGAGCCATAGAATTTACTGTACGGGAGGACTGCTTCTTCATAATTCCTCGGCGTATGTAGGAGACTTTGCCGCTGATTTTGTGCGGAATTTTAATGCTGATATTATGTTTTTCTCAAGCCGTGGAGTATCGGAAAGCGGTCAAATCACCGATGCATCCCGGGAAGAGACTTACATTCGTCAGGTCATGCTGCAACAAAGCCGCAAACATATTTTTCTATGTGATCATAATAAAATCGGTCAGGTCTATTGCTACAACTTATGTAATGTATCACAGCTGGACGATTATATCACCGACCTGTAACTATTCCGAATAGTTACTCTTTCCAATGTAATCTGTGCAGCTCTCCATCCCTCTGCATGCTCTCGAATCCCTGCTGTCTCAGTGCCTCGTAGAGCACGATGGCTACGGAATTGGACAGGTTCAGGGAACGGATCTCGGGAAGCATAGGGATACGGATGCAGGTCTCTTCATGCTCTACCAGGATCTCCTCAGGGATTCCGGCGCTCTCCTTGCCGAACATGATATAGTCGTCCGGTCCAAATTTCACATCGGTGTAGGTCTGGTGTGCTTTCGTGGTTGCCATCCAGATCTTCGCTCCGGGGTGCATTTCCTGGAACTCCTGAAAATTCATATACCTAGTGACATCCAGATGCTGCCAGTAGTCCATACCGGCTCTCTTGATCTCTTTTTCATTTAAGCGGAAGCCTAACGGCTCGATCAGATGCAGGCTGGTGCCGGTAGCCACACAGGTTCTTCCAATATTTCCGGTGTTTGCCGGGATCTCCGGCTGATGTAATATAATATGCATAATTTATCCTCTACAGCATAGTAACTATCCAGAACCACTTCTCTGCCTGTGATTCCGAATAGTTACCTGAAATGCTTTATTTATTTATTTTTTTGTTCTGCTCTCAGTTTCTCTACAAAATGTCCCAGTCTGCCGATGGCGGTCTTCAGCTTTTCCAGGGAGTACGCATAGGAGATTCTAAGATACCCCTCGCCACTGTCACCAAATGCGGTTCCGGGCACGGCAGCTACTTTTTCCTCCTCCAGGAATCTGGTGGCGAACTCTTCACTGGTCATGCCAAATTCTTTGATGCAGGGGAATACATAGAATGCACCGTAAGGTTCAAAGCACTCCAGCCCCATCTCACGGAACGCATTCATCAAAAAGCGTCTTCTCTGATTATAGGCCGTACGCATCTCCTCGATGTCGGGATCTCCGTTTTTCAAAGCTTCCACTGCCGCATACTGGCTGGTGGTGGGAGCACACATGATGGCAAACTGATGAATCTTCGTCATCTGTTGAATGATGGCTGCAGGTCCGCAACAGTATCCCAGTCTCCATCCGGTCATGGCATATGCCTTGGAGAAACCGTTAATGTAAATGGTACGCTCCTTCATGCCGGGCAGGCTGACGATGGACACATGCTTCTCTTTATAAGTAAGCTCAGAATAGATCTCGTCAGACATAACAAAAATGTCATGTTCTTCGATAACTTTCGCAATGGCTTCCAGATCAGACTTCTCCATGATGGCACCGGTAGGGTTGTTCGGGAAAGGAAGGATCAACACTTTTGTCTTGTCCGTGATCGCTGCTTCCAGTTCCTCTGCAGTCAGGCGGAATTCATTCTCTGCCTTCAGGTCAATGATCACCGGAGTCGCTCCTGCCAGGATCGCACAGGGTTCATAGGATACGTAGCTGGGCTGGGGGATCAGGACTTCATCTCCCGGATTGCACATGGCACGCAGCCCGATATCGATTGCCTCAGAGCCACCGACTGTCACCAGCACTTCATGCTGCCAGTCATAGGATACGCCCTGTTTTCTCCGGATCGTGTTGCAGATCTCCTGACGCAGATCCTTCAGACCGGCATTGGAGGTATAAAAGGTTCTTCCCTTTTCCAGGGAATAGATACCCTCGTCCCGGATGTGCCAGGGAGTATCAAAATCCGGTTCTCCCACACCCAGAGAGATGGCATCCTGCATCTCGCTTACAATGTCAAAAAATTTGCGGATACCCGATGGTTTGATATCCACTACTTTATCTGCTAATGGATTTCTCATGGAGTGATCATCTCTCTTTCATCTTCTTTTTTCGTAGCAAATGCGGTTCCGTGATCCTTGTATTTCTTCAGGATAAAATGCGTTGCTGTACTCAGCACGGAATCCAGTGTGGACAGCTTGTCAGATACAAAATTAGATACCTCCCGCAGGGTCTTACCCTCCAGAATGACCATCAGATCATACGCTCCGGACATCAGATACACACTGCGCACTTCAGGATATTTGTAGATACGCTCTGCAATACTGTCAAAGCCCTGGCCTCTCTGGGGAGTTACACGTACCTCGATCAGAGCGCTTACTTTTTCAATGTCTGTCTTCTCCCAGTTGATCAGGGTATGATAACCGCAGATGATCCCTTCTGCTTCCAGTGCTGCCAGTTCATTTACCACATCGATCTCTTCCACTCCCAGGATCACAGCCAGTTCCTTCAGATCGATCCTGCTGTTCTTCTCTATGATCGCTAATAATTCTTCTCTCATGCCACTATCTCCTTTATAACTTTTATATTGCATTTTCCCTTACATAAGGGATGACTGCAAAATTTTACACATTTTTATAAATCTCATCTCTCTGAGGACGATCCATATAACGGACTTCGTCCTCATTCAGGATCAGTCGTTCATTACTGTCTGTAAATCTTCCTACGATCACTGCCGGAATTCCCTCTACCGCCAGTGCTTCCACCACTGCGGTTCCCTCCGGACTTGCAATGATCAGGCTGCCACCGGATCTGAGTTCATACGGATTTACATTACAGAATTCACATACCTCCACTGTCTCCTGTCTGAGAGGAAGCTTCTTCATATCTATTGTCAGTCCAACACCTGCACCCTCTGCCATCTCCCACAGCGCTGCAAATACACCGCCCTCGGAGACATCATGCATGGTACAACCGCCGGACTTCACGGCGGTAGCGGCCTCCGGTAAAATAGAATAATACCGGTCAAACGCCGCTGCTTCTTCCACCAGATACGCCGGGTATCTCTCAAGAAGATTTTCACGGTTCCGGGCCGCCAGATCCGCGGTACCCTCCAGGCCGATCCACTTGGTAATAATGATATCCTGACCCGCCAGCTTTTTCCCTGCGGATGCCTGCGTCACTGCGGCTTCGCTCAGGATACCGTATCCCGTTGCCGTGGCAATCGGCTGTCTTACCGCAGAGCTTACTCTGGTCTGCCCGCCGATGATCTGGATATTCAGATCTGTGGCTGCTTTCTCCGCCTCTTCCATCAATGCCTTCAGCTCCGGCTCCTCCACCGTCTCCGGCAGGAAGATCACCAGCTCTGCCGCCACAGGCTCTGCGCCCGCCGCTGCCAGATTGTTTGCACACTTTTGGAAAATACGACGCATCGGCATCACGGACAGATCCTCTCTCTCCGCCTCTGCCAGGTCGTTCTCACACTGAAGTTCTACGACACCTTCCTGAACGCAGGTTACCATCTGTCCCTTGGAAAAAGGCGCAAAAACAGCGCAGTCTGCCCCCAGACCTGCGCTATTTGCTATTTCTGTCCTTTTATTTTTCAATTGTCTGAGAACGGAACGTTTCAGGACGTTCACGGGTACCTTGCCGCTGTTCATTGTCTCACCTTTAGTCGTCTACGATTTCTGTCTGCCCAGCAGCCGCTGCTGCTCTTGCATTTAACGCTGCTGCCACGTTTTTCACATGATCAATGTTCGCTGTACTGATAGCTGCCATGATCTCTTCATATGCCTGGGGATCCGAGGTAGCGGTTCCAACAGTAGCACTTCGGGGCACCATCTTATAAGTACTGCTGTTGACCTGCTCTCTGCTGACCTCTACACCGTTTTCCATCGTGATCTTCCACAGTCTTGCCTTATATCCGATATGCGCACTCTCGGTTACGATATAACCGATGGGCTGACCGGCATCAGCATAGATCTGATCCGCAGGGGGTGTGATCGTCTCCAGCACTTCACTTTCATAACGTACCGAATGTCCGGCAGCTCTGCTCTCCTTGCCATAGATGTTGAACGTGATCTGCTTGTCATGCGTATAGCCTTCTATGTAGATCGGTGCATCTGTATTGTTTACAAACTTAAAATCTTTGCCGGAGCTCTCAGCGATCGCTGCATCTGCGGAAGGGTCCACATAGCCTACGATCATGGAATGATTATAACGTTCCGTTACTTCCAGTTCCGCACGTAATACTGCATTGTACAGGGTCGTGGATACCTGGCAGATACCGCCGCCCAGACTGTCTACCACTTTTCCGCTGACATAAGAGCCCGCCATGTAATAGCCGTTCGCCACGGAAAAAGGAGATACCGTCTTATAAGTAGAAAATTCTTCTCCCGGATACAGGGTCGTTCCGTTGATCAGACTGCAGCCATTCGCCACATTTGCACTTCTGGAAGATCCGGATGTCTTATAAGATGTGGTAAAGCTTCCCAGTACATCCGTTACCTGTGCCAGTTCTTCAGCACTTCCCTTCGGCTCATCCACTACGATCTCCAAAGGAATGCTGCAGGCCTCATGATTCCATTCTTCTGTCAGATAGTCATATACCGCATCGATAGATTTCTCTACATCCAGCACATATCCGGTCTGACCTTCAACCACGGTAAATTTGCCGCCGTCCCGCTTCAGAGAGACATTGATGGCTTCCTGATCATACTTGGTGCATCTGGTCAGCAGATCGTTGATCGCCTGCAAGTCAAAATCCAGTTCAATGGGATATACGTAATTTTCATGCTGCAGATCCATCAGGGTCTTGTAACGCTCAATGACATTTCCATGTGTCCCCAGTTCCAATGCTTCCTGCACCAGCTCCGGATTCTTCCAGGTCACACCCAGATCTCCGGCTGTGGTGGTCACATCATGATCATTTGCCGCAAGCAGTGTGATCTCCACGTCCTTCAGACCTTCGATATGTTCTTCGATAACCGCTGTTGCTTCCTGTGCCGTCATTCCGGACAGTTCCACATCCCCGGCATAAATTCCTGTCTTAATAGTATCATCTGTCTTGGCCTGCGCTGTCATTCCGAACAACATCGTCAAAGTCAATAACAGAATGCCGTAAAATCCCTTACGATATTTTTTCATAATACTCCTCTGCCCTTCCTTCGGGCACGTCTACTGTTCCATCCGCAGTTGAATTAGTAAAAAATAGATGTTATAGTAGGTACAATCATAGCAATCACAAGCAGCACGATGATAGCTGCGGAGATTCGCTGTTTTACTTTTTTATTATTCATATTAAACATGGTAAAAACCTCCATAAATGCTTCAAAAATCACTTTTACTCTGAAAGGATATTATATATGAGTTTAAAGATTTTGGCAAGTTTAATCATACTGATTGCCGTAGTGGCACATGCTACCAAACGCCAACAGCGCATCGCGGAAAACAGGGAAAAAGAGTTCTGGGCCAGAGAGCGGAAAGCCAACTCCGTCCGCAAAAAGCCTCTGGATGATCTGGACTATGTGAAAATCCCCCTGGATAAGCTTCCCATGGATGCTCTTCCGGACAACGAAAGAGCCGAAGAATACCGTAGTCTCCTTACTTCTCTGTCCACACAGCCGATCGTAAATCTCACAGGCTTCACCAACACAGATCTGAAACTGGAATACGGCACTGCGAACATTACACCGCTGTCCCAATACGATCAGAATTACACTGTATTAGTACGTACTCTGCAACAATGGGCCGATCTGCTTCTGGATTCCGGTCTGACAGATGATGCGGAAACGGTTCTCGCGTATGCCGTCTCCATCGGCACCGACGTCAGCCATACTTACTATGCGCTGGCTAAAATCTATGCCGGCCGGAAGGAATATGACAAAATTGCCGATCTGATCCAACGTGCGGAAGGACTGCGTTCCGCTTTGCGTAATTCTATCGTCCGTACTTTGCAAGAATCTTATCCGCAAGCCTGCTCGCCTCACTGCGGGTAAGCTTTTCCACATCGACCTCCAAAGTTATCTTATGCTGCTCTGCCAGACGATATAACCGCTCTTTTTGCGGTTTCGTCGCGGGCGTATCTCTTTTTACCTGAAAATGTAATGGTTGCGGCTCAAACAGATTACTGTTTGCTTTCTTTTCGATGGATTCTGTCGATGCCTGTCCACTGGTTTCCTCCCTGTAAAACTGCTCTACCAGCTTTCGGAACAACCGGTCCGTTGCTTTCGCATCCTCCAGAGCCCGGTGTGCATGATGCGGGATCTCATAATACTGACACAGATACCCCAGATTACGATGAGGCAGTTCCTGCAGATATTTCCGGGCGACCTGCAAAGTGTCCACCGCCGATCTCTCAAAAGTAATCTTCCGGTCCACTGCCGCTTTTTTCAAAAAAGAATAATCAAACAAAATGCTGTGTCCCAGCAACGGTAATTCTCCCATAAATTCCAATAATTTGGGGAAAACCTCATCCAGCTGAGGTGCATCCGCAAGGTCTTCGTCCCGGATTCCCGTAAGTTCTGTGATCCGTTCTTCCAATTTCCGCCCCGGATCCACAAACGTAGAAAATTCTTCCACAATCTGTCCCTGCTCCACACGGATTGCTCCGATCTCTATGATCCGATCTCTCTTGGGATTCAGTCCCGTGGTCTCCAAATCTATACTGACATAAGTGTCATACATACTATTCTCTTATCCTTCCGCAGTACTTCTGATATATTCTGACTGCATACCTCAATTTTTATGAACCGGTCTTCTCCTGTACTTATAATATCGGATACCCGATCACTTGTACCTTGGCTTCATAATTGAGCGGATTCCGCTCCTGATAATCAAACAACACGTAATGGGGTTCCGGATATCGGAACGGTTCCAAGTGTGTCATTCGGCTTAGCTGTTTCCAGTCATACTGATCATAGGCAGAAAGATAATGTCTCTCCTGCTCTTCTGTCTGGTAAAAATGGCGGATATCCTGTTTTTCCTCTTCCGTGATCTCTGCCGCAAACGCAGGCCTGCTCTTCAGGTTCTCCCGAAGGTACATATCATACGTCAGAAGTTCTCTGTAAATCTCACGGTTGGCCGAATCTTTCATCGCTGCGAACTCCAATAAGATCTGATACCGGTAAGCTCTGGCCGGACTGTTCGTAAAATATCCCTGTTCCTGATAATAATCCGCCAGTGCCTCATACATGGCAAACGGACCGGAAAATGCTTTTTCCAATACAGGCAGGGTATGAGTGAACTGGCCACTGTTATAATACAGCTCTACCATCTCTTCGATCCGTTTCAGTCTCCGGATCTCTCCATAGCTGATCCAGTTCGTGTACAACACTTCATAGGGCGGCAGTTCCAGATAGCGAATTCCATACTCCTGTGCATGCTCATGCATATCGGATCCCTTTAATACCTTCAGGAAGCCTAACTGTAACTGCTCCGGCTGCATTGCATACACCCTGTCAAAGGATCTGCCGAAGCTCTCATAATCTTCATAAGGAAGACCCGCGATCAGATCCAAATGCTGATGTATATTCTGTCCTCTGTGAATGGCCGCAACAATTTTCTCCAGCTTGTCCACATCCATGACACGGTGAATGGCTCTTATCGTCTCCGGATTCGTAGACTGTACCCCAATCTCCAGCTGTGCCAGTCCCGGACGGAAGCGGTTCAGCAGGACAATCTCTTCTTCGCGCAAAATGTCCGCGGAAATCTCGAAATGGAAGTTGGTGACGCCATTGTCATGTTTGTAAATATACTCCCATATCTCCATGGCATGTTTGTGATCACAATTGAACGTCCGGTCAATGAACTTCACCTGTTTTACGTTTTGATCCAGGAAAAACTGCAGTTCTCTTTTTACGACATCTATGTCACGTAGTCTCACTTTTTTATCTATGGAGGACAGGCAATAGCTGCACCGGTAAGGGCATCCTCTACTGGTCTCATAATAGATGATACGATTCGTAAAAGGCTCCATATCCTCATAGAGAAAAGGAAGTGTGGTCAAGTCCGTCAGTTCTCGGGGTGCCGTATAACCGGAGGCAAGACACAGACCGGGGATCTGTCCAAAGCGCTCTGCCACAGACTTTCCTGCAAGCGTTCCCGTTCGATCTGCTGCCTGCTGTTCTATGCTGTCGGGTTCGGGTTGCTGTTCGGACTGTCCGGTGCTTTCTGCTTCCCGCACATATTGGCCCAGTACCTCCCGGAAGGTAACTTCTCCTTCTCCCACCATGATTCCGGTAACCTGAGGGAACTCGCTTAAAAGCCCCGGTCCATCATAAGTCACCTCCGGTCCTCCCAGCCAGATCTCCGTATCCGGCAGGATCTTCGGCAATTCCGTCAGAATTTCCCGGATCAGCTTCCAGTTCCAGATATAACAGGAAAATCCTATTACCTTTGGCTGACGCTTCCAGATCCCCTCCAGAATACTTTCCAGAGATTCATTGATGGTGAATTCCGCCAGTTCCACATAAGGCTGTAACTTTTCTCCCACACCTGCCCGCAGGCTGTAAATAGCAGGATTGGAATGTATGAATTTTGCATTAATAGCTGTTAATAAGAATTTCATGGGATTATTATACTAAGAAAAAAGAATTGTGTCACCACAATTCCTTTTCCTCGCAACAAATGTACAACAAACATTCAACAAAAATATGATTATAAGCTCTTTACAAAACGATCGAACGCCTTCTGGCCTTCTTCAGTTCTCTTATAGACACCGGCATCTTCCAATACCTGCATGAATACCAGACCGATCTCCTTCTCTACGATACCGTCGATGTTCTCAGCAGTGATGGCATCGTATTTCGGACGGAACTCGTCTACCCAGTCTGCATGCTTTGCCAGTTCCTCATCAGCTCTTAAGTCTTTACCGGCGAGGATTGCTTCCTTCAGATGCGCCATCTCGCCCTTCAGGCGGGCAGGCAGTACTGCCAGACCCATAACCTCGATCAGGCCGATATTCTCTTTTTTGATATGATGCAGCTTTGCATGGGGATGATAGACTCCCAGCGGATGCTCCTCTGTGGTGATATTGTTACGCAGCACCAGATCCAGTTCGAACTTGTCTCCTCTCTTTCTTGCAATGGGAGTGATGGTGTTATGAGGCTCGTTATCGGTGTAGGCATAGATAAATGCCTCTTCATCCGTATATTCTCTCCACTTGTTCAGGATTACATCTGCCAGTGCAATGATACGGTCAGTATCCGTACCGCTAAGACGGATCACGGACATAGGCCATGCCACGATACCGGCATCCACATCCTCGAAACCGGCTACGGAGAACGTTCTCTCTACCGGAGCTTTCGCCATGGCAAACTCGTAATGGCCACCCTGGAAATGATCGTGGCTTAAGATGGAACCGCCTACGATGGGCAGATCCGCATTGGAACCTACAAAATAATGAGGGAACTGCTTTACGAAATCAAACAGCTTACAGAAGGTCGCATGCTCGATCTTCATAGGCACATGCTGAGAGTTAAATACGATGCAGTGCTCATTATAATATACATACGGAGAATACTGGAATCCCCACTGGCTGCCGTTAATGGTCACCGGAATGATACGGTGGTTCTGACGGGCAGGATGGTTCACACGGCCTGCATAACCCTCATTTTCACGGCACAACAGGCATTTCGGATAACCGGACTGCTTTGCCAGCTTTGCTGCGGCGATAGCTTTGGGATCCTTCTCGGGCTTGGACAGGTTGATGGTAATATCCAGATCGCCATATTTGGTGGGAGCCACCCATTTCATATCCTTGCAGATACGATAGCGGCGGATATAATCGGAATCTCTGCTCAATTTATAATAATAGTCGGTAGCTGCCTCAGGAGATACCTGCTCGTACAACTCATGAAAATGACGGATCACTTCACTGGGTCTGGGCATCAGCAGTCCCATGATCTTCGTATCGAACAGATCGCGGTATACCACGCTGTTCTCCTTGAGAATACCTTTTTCATAAGCGTAATCCAGCATGCCCTTCAGAACCTCTTCCAGTTCATCCTCACGCATGGTTACATTGTCACGGTCTTCCAGCTCATCCAGTTCAAACAGCTCCAACAGACGGTTGGTGGTATAGATCACATCTTCCTCCGGAACCAGTCCTGTCTGTACTCCGTAGGATACTAATTTACGAATTAATACCTGAATATCCATTTTTTCTCCATTCTGCCGCCGGACCATTCGGACAGCTTCCGCGGCACTCACTTTCTGTTTGCGTAGGAACCTTACTTTTCTTACAGGGTCTGAGGGCCGTCACCGATCTCTACTACATAGAAATCAGCCGCATAGCCGATCTTTTCCTTGTATGCCTTGCCTACCTGCTCGATAAAGGTATCAATAGCTTCATCCTTCACAATACTTACGGTACATCCGCCGAAACCTGCACCGGTCATACGGGATCCAATGACACCATCTACCTTCCATGCTTCCTCTACCAGAGTATCCAGCTCAATACCGGTTACTTCATAATCATCCCGCAGGGATACGTGGGATGCATTCATCAGCTCGCCAAACAGCTTCACATCATCATTCTTCAGCGCTTCAACCGCACGGATCGTTCTCTGATTCTCATATACTGCATGCTTTGCACGCTTTCTGCGGACATCACTCTTGATAATAGCCTTGAACTTCTCAAAGGTCTCCTCATCCAGGTCGCCCAGCGTCTTGATCTTCACTACCTGCTGAAGCTCTGCCAGTGCAGTCTCACATTCACTGCGGCGCTCATTGTACTTGGAATCTCCCAGGCCTCTCTTTTTATTACTGCATGCGATTACGATCTTCGCATTCTCCAGATGGATCGGTGCATACTCATACTCCAGAGTCGCAGTATCCAGAAAAATAGCGTTGTCCTTTTTACCCATGGCAATGGCAAACTGATCCATGATACCGCAGTTTACCTTGTTGTATTTGTTCTCGGAGAACTGTCCGATCAGCGCCAGATCCTGATTGGTCACATCAAAGCCGAAGAAATCCCTCAGGATGTAGCCAGTCAGCACTTCTACGGAAGCGGAAGAAGAAAGTCCTGAACCGTTGGGGATATTACCGTTTAACAGCAGATCCATACCGGAAGTCACTTTCATGCCCTTCTCGCCGAAAGCCCAGATCACTCCCTTGGGATAATTGGTCCAATTCGCTTCCTTGCTGGGTACCAGGTCGTCCAGAGAAGACTCGATCACGCCCAGCTGATCGAAATTCATGGAATAGAAACGCAGTTTATTGTCGTTTCTTTTTCTTGCCACGCCGTAAGTACCAATGGTCAGTGCACAGGGGAATACATGTCCGCCGTTATAGTCGGTATGTTCACCGATCAGATTCACACGTCCCGGTGCAAAATAAGCCTTGGCACCCTCTGCATCTCCAAATACTTCTGCGAAAGTCTTCAGAATCGTCTCTTTCATTTCCATTTTCTACTCCTATCTGCTTACTGTGTAAGCCCCGTCCATTTATATGTTCTTACTCTTGTCGCTCCGGCCGATGCCGCGATACGAATTCTCTTGCTCTATGTTTTCATCATAATCGAAAAAAACAAATATTTCTACCTATTTTTGTTTTTCAGACCTGTCATTATGTTAAAAGCTACAAGCCATGCAAAGACAAAAAGAAAGATACACCGTGGGAGCTTGCTCACAGAGGTGTATCTTTCTTTTTGGATTTATACGGCGACAGCCGTACATGAAGTAGACGCAGCGCGTCTACGAATGTGCATGGCGCAATTCCTTGGATCCTGCTCACAAGGATGTATCTTTGTTTTTGCTTTTATACGGCGACAGCCGTACATGAAGTAGACGCAACGCGTCTACGAATGCGCATGGCACAGTTCCCTGGCGTACTTTATTCCGCACTCTGTTTCCGATACTGTACCGGAGTCATATCATAAGCCTTTTTGAACAGGCGATTGAAGTGCTCCACATTCTCGTAACCAACGTTAGCCGCTATGGTCTCCACCGTCTGGTTGGTCTCTTTCAAGAGCATTCTTGCCTTCTTCATACGTTCTTCCCTTACAACCTCCTGGAAGGTCATGCCGGCCTTTTCCTTAATGTATTTGGACAAATACGGTTTGGAGAGATGGAAGGTATCTACCAGCATATCCAGTGTTACATCCACGTAGTTCTTCTGGATGAAACTGATGATCTCCACAATCCGCTCCTCTCTACCGGAGGTGATATGCTGCTCTGCTGCCAGCTTGTTCACAGCGGATACCAATGCTGCAATGGAACTCTTGATGATATCTTCATCCACGCCGACACCCCAGTAGAACTTACCGTCATGGACGATGCCTACATAGGTAGCTGCCTTAGAGTTGGAACCTCTGGAAATGGCATGCTCTTCGTAAACAGACAGTTCATAGGTAATACCGAAGTATGTCTTAATAGCATTGCTTACTGCATCCAAGCGTCCGTTACCCATGGTGGTAATGGTTCTGGAAGCTCCGCCCTGATCGATAGTCACTTCTGCCTGAATACCATTCTCCTGCTTGAAGTGGCACTCCGGAACATTGAAGATGCTGCGGGGATAAATATAATTTTCCTCGAAGATCGCATAAATCTCCTTGGGAAGTAATTCCTGATGGCGCCTGTCGGAGATACCCTTTACCAGGTAGCCGACTTCTTCCTTCATGGCTGCAGGCAGTGAGAAACCAAACTGCTGCTTCAATACGAATGCTACGCCGCCCTTACCGGATACGCTGTTGATACGGATAACATCGGATTCGTACTCTCTTCCCACATCTGCAGGATCGATAGGCAGGTAAGGAATATCCCAGCGCTTGCCGGTCCTGCCTTCCTTCTGCCATGCCATACCTTTACTGATGGCATCCTGATGGGAACCTGAAAATGCGGTAAATACCAGATCTCCCGCATAAGGAACTCTCTCATGCACCTTCATACCGGTGAAATTCTCATAAGCTTCACGGATCTCCATAATATGAGAGAAATCCAGTCCACTGTCCACACCGTGACACATCATATTAAGTGCAACGGTTACCAGATCCACATTACCGGTACGCTCGCCATTGCCGAACAAAGTACCTTCCACACGGTCTGCTCCGGCCAGTACGCCGAACTCCGCATCGCTGATACCGCATCCTCTGTCGTTATGGGGATGAACGCTGAGTACTACGTTTTCACGGTATTTCAAATGCTTATGCATATATTCTACCTGACAGGCAAATACATGGGGCATTGCCACCTGTACGGTGGTGGGTAGATTGATGATTGCCTTGCAGTCAGCAGTGGGCTTCCATACATCCAGTACTGCATTGCAGACTTCCAATGCATAATCCACCTCGGTCTGGGAAAAGCTCTCCGGGCTGTACTCAAAGGTGAAGTTACCTTCGGTCTCCTCTGCCAGATTCTTTAACATCCGGGCACCGTCTACTGCCAGCTTCTTGACGGCTTCCTTATCCTTTTTAAATACCTGTTCTCTCTGTTCTACGGAAGTAGAATTATACAGATGGATCACTGCGTGGGGCGCACCCTTGACTGCTTCGAAGGTCTTGCGGATGATATGCTCTCTCGCCTGCGTCAATACCTGAATGGTCACATCCTCCGGGATCATGTCGCGCTCGATCAATGCACGGATAAAATTGTACTCCGTATCGGAGGAAGCGGGAAAACCAACCTCGATCTCCTTGAAACCGATCTTTACCAACATCTTGAAGAATTCCAGCTTATCTTCCAGACTCATGGGATCGATCAATGCCTGGTTGCCGTCTCTTAAGTCAACGCTGCACCAGATAGGGGGCTTGGTAATACTGTCCTTTTTTACCCAGTCGTAGGTCACCTCGGGGGGCATAAAATAAGTTTTCTGATATTTTGCTGCAATGTCTGAGCTGTTCATGGAAATCCTCCTGCCGTATGATTACTTTTTATTTTCAAAACCTGCTGTTTTTACTATTTTCACTTATCTGATTGCATTATCTTAACACTCATAATTTCTGTAAGCAAGATATATTCTTATCTTGTTAATTGATGTTTTTTAATGTGACATTTTTGTCATATACCTATAAATTCAAGAAAAAGGCTATTTTATTCAGTGATTATTCCTTTTTATTATTTGATTAAAATTTTCAATTGTATATATCATTTTTTGTTATATTTAAAACCATACTTTTAATTTTATAATGTTGTATAATTGATTAATTTTATTACTATGTTTAAAATGTTTTTCACAAAAAAACAGATGTCCGTGTCGGGCATCTGTTTATAGTCTATTCTCTATTTATATCCTAAACGATTTCTTCGTACTGTATACTCTCGAAATCGTAACGCCCATTCGCATTCCGGGCTGTCAAATAATTTCCACTCTCTCGAAATACCGGATCAGAATATCCGCGCAGTTCTCGATTCCTAGCTTCGTGGTATCCAGGATCATGTGATAGTTATTCACATCTCCCCATACCTTTCCGGTATTTTCGTAGTAATAATCAGCGCGCTCCGCGTCATTTTTCTCGAGCATGGCTTTCGCATCCTCATGAGAAAGCTTCTCTTTTTTCATAATACGTGCAATGCGGTCTTCCTTATCCGCACACACATACACATTAAACACATTCGGCTGATCCTTCAGGATCTCAGATGCACAGCGTCCCAAAATGATACAAGGCTGTTTTGCAAGTCCCTTTATGACTTCTGCTTCCGTCGCATAGCTATCGCCGTCCAGTTCGTGCTCTATGTATGCCTTATCATATACCGGCACTCCCAGTTTCTTTGACAGTTCCTGCGCGATCAGACTGGCTCCCGTTCCGAATCTTCTGCTGATCGTAATTACAAGGTTCATAACAAAGTCCTCCTTTGTCTCTTGCATTCCTCCCCGGTAAAGTTCCGATAAGAAGGTATTCTCATTTTATGCTATAAACCTTTTCTTTGCAAGAGGGAACCTTTGCATCAGGCAGTCTTTTCTCCGCCTTTGTCCTCACGAAATATTATTTTCAAAATCGGATAATACACCCAGAAAGAAATAATGCAGTTAATGATCATTGTGATCAGATCTGCAATCGTCTCTCCCTTTTTACCCATGTTCCAGGTATGAATGAACAGTGTGTAAATAGGTTCCTTATACCAGCCCTGTAATGCTGCAGCACTTAGCGTAATAATTATATAGGCGATTACGTACCACATTGCCGCTTTATACACATTGCCTTTGGATTTAAAGGTAACATTCCTTTGTAAGAAAAAGTTGATCACCTGTGCAATCGCCATAGTGATCTGCACTGCCAGAAAATAGGCAAGTCCTCCACCTCCGCCGGCATCCAGTGCGCCCGCTGCGTAATTAAAAATATAATATGTGGATCCGTCTGCTTCCCGACCCACCGGCCACAGCTGAAAATTAATATCCATCAAACCGGTATGTACAAATATTCCTTTAAAAACAGGCATCAATATCATCTGCAACACCGTTACTCCGTTACTGATGATAAAAAACTTTAGGAATTCCATGATATTTTTATGGTCTTCGGCGAAATTACGCCATTTTTCTTTCATTAAGTCATCACCTCTGTCTTGCTCGTATACACCTCATCCTTCTGTTCTTTTATCCCGATATGACCGGTACCTGAATTTCCTGTTCCAGACTTCCGTCATTCGCTCTAGCGACGATCGTGTCGGCCTGCTGCGCCTGTATGATTGCAAGTGCCTCTCCGTAATAGGAATCCGCATAACTGTTAAGATATCCTTCGGGATTACAAGGGCAGGCATTGCCAAATCCGAGGAGTTTTCCTCCTGTCACCGAGATCTGCATACGATGATGTTCCATCGGTTTTAAAATCCCCTTTTCATCTGTGTATTGCAGTCTCACATAGAGAAGTTCCCCCGGTCTTACTGTGCTCTTTTCCGGAATCATTAGCAGGCAGGTAGTTGCTCCGGCTGTAATCAGTTCGCAGCAGCCTGCTTCCTCTCCGGCCTCATCATAGACAATAGCTTTCAGGCATCCGTTTTCATAAGGAACGGTGAATCGGATCCTGCAATCCTTTTTCCTTTTCTTTTTTGCTATCTTCCTGCCATTTAAAAACAATGCCGCCGCGGACTCTCTCGTGTATACTTCCACTTCCGCACGTTTCCCTTCGCATCCGCGGAAGGACCAGGATTCCATGGCATCCGTCATCTTCCAGGCGGAAGGAGAATGCTTTCCAGTCTGGTATACCGGCCGCACTGCCAAAAACGGTCCTTTTTCCTGTTCATACACCACCTTTGTATACAATGCTTCTCCCAAAGGCTTTCCGGTGATATCGATTCTTCCGCTTCCCGCTGTAAGCCAATGGCTTTTCGGTGCATTCTTCGGTGCATAATCCTCATATTCCCAGGCTCCGACTCCGGTCTCGCCGATGTAATCCATTCCGGCCCATACGAAATCTCCCAGTATTCTTGGATGTTTTTCCGCAATTTCATAAAACTTCGCAGCGTCCCTGCAAAATGTTTCCGTTCCCAAAATCAGTCTTTTCGGATATTTTTTCAAATCATGCCGATATCGCAAAATCCCGTAATTATATCCCGCAATATCCATATTTTCATAGGCATCTCTTGTCTTTACGTCACAGCCGTGCAGACATGCCCCCATTTTCATGAAGGTATCTCCCACCATTCCTGCCAGACGGTTATAGAATTCACTGCCTACCGCTTTCTTTTTGGGAGATGTGTCTTCTGCTTTTTTATCACTGTACACACCAAATCCCATAGAACTCAGCAAATTGAAGAAAATATTGACACCGCAGGTTACCGGTCTCGTACGATCCAGGCGGTGCAGATAGGCTGTCATATCCTTCGTCAGCTCTATCCCTTTTTCCTGTGCCGTTTCCGCCACTTCGTTTCCGGTGGAATACATCACAACACAGGGGTGGTTATAGTCTTTGTTCACCATGTCCAGCAGATCTTTTTCCCACTGGTTTTCCATATACAACGCATAGTCATAACGTGTTTTATGGATATACCACATGTCAGTATATTCATCCAGCACCAGCATTCCCAGTCTGTCACAGGCATCCAGCAATGCTTTGGAACAGGGATTATGTGCAGACCTGATCGCATTATATCCGGTCTCTTTCAAAAGTCTTACTTTACGTTCCTCGGCATCCGGATAACAGCAGGCTCCGAGAAGACCGTTATCATGATGAATGCAGGCTCCCTTAAGAATCGTTCTTACGCCGTTTATGCAGAAACCTTTCTCTGCATCCCAGCTAAGTTCACGGATTCCAAAGGTTCCTGTGCTGACATCTGCCCCGGCGGTAATGCGATATCGATACAGGTACGGATTCTCCGCACTCCACAATCTTGCATTTTCTACCTTGATTAACAAAGCTACGTTTCCGCATTCATCCGAATCTTTGCTTTCCGTGATAAAATATACTTCGTCATCCTGCAGCCCGTGTCCTATTTCCAGGGTGATCCTACACGGTGCCTGCGCGTATATTTCGAATTTCACAAATGCCGGTGACGTTTTCACAGTTGTGATCCGGATGTTTTCCGGCTCGACAGCACTCTTTTCTCCCACATATAACCATGCCGGTCTGTATATGCCGGCTCCGGAGTACCACCTGCTGTTCGGCTGGTCGGAGTTTTTCACATAGACTTCTATGGTGTTTTCTTTTCCGTACTGTAACCGGTCATCCAACGATAGTAGGAACTGCATGTATCCATTTGGGCGGCAGTAAATCTGTTCTCCGTTCAACCGGATATCCGCATTACGATAAATGCCCTCAAACTCGATCAGAATATGTTTTTCCCTCCAGTTTTCGGGCACCCAAAAAGATTTGCAGTATAAATAGTCGTTTCCTTCAAAATATCCGGTATTTTGTGCTCCCGGGCTGTTCTCTGTCCGCTTCTCATGAAGCATGGCATCGTGGGGCAGGGTGATTTTTTCCCTGCCCGGATGCTCTGCCCGATTCGTCAGCACCTCATATTCCCAGTCCGCATTAAAATCGATTTTCTTCATCCAAGATACACTTACTGCCAGGCGCCCCAGCCGAGATCTACATCATTTAATACTTTGAAAGTACCGCTTGCCATATTGTCATTGCTGGTTCTGTTCAGCTCGATCTGGAAGAACTCGTCACCGGTCTTGTCCATGTACTCGTCGATTGCTTCCTTTGAAATAGACTTTACGGTTTCAGTGGTAGCTTCGTCATTCTGTGAATGCTGCATATACTGCGTGAAGGAAGAATACGGGGAGAAGTTACAATCCAGTGTATATCCGTTTACACTTACGACCTGTCCCTCATCAATACGCAGAGACGGTGCTGCATCCGCATAAGGTTTTACGCCTACAATGTGGAATTTGGTCTCGGAATCCACCATGAGATACCAGGTTACACCGTTTGCATCGGTATTTCCTCCGTCTTCGTTTTCATAGATGTAGTTGCCCTGAATAGAATAAGTAACATCCTCTTTGTTTCCGCCACTCTTGCTTCCGCAGCCTGCCATTGCCACTACCATGATTCCTGCCAGTAATGTTGCTAAAAATCTCTTCGTTTTTCTCATCGTTTTGTTCTCCTTTTTGAATTAATTATTATTGTTTTGAAAAAACCGCAATACTTTCCGTAACTACCGCTGCCAAATAACAGATACAGCCCACGATCAGCGTGCTCTGGATTCCATATCCGATATCGGAGATCCCTGCTGCCGCATATCCGATGCTGTCCGCCTGAGATGACACGAACATCAACATGCAGTACAAGGAAAACGCGGCAGATATTATGGATAAAAATCCGTCTGCATAAAACAGGAAACAGGAGGTTGCTGCAAGCAGTGCTGCTATAATGGCAATCACCGTCAATACAATACTCACTTTTCCGTTTGTATTTCCTGTTGTGACAATATACATCACTAATCCGACGACAATTCCGACAATTGCAATGATGGAGCAGATCAGGCCTTTCTTACTTTGTTTGATACCGATTTTAATCTTTTCCATATTATTTCACCTCCTTCTGACGTGTTTTCTTGCCAATCAACTGCATTGCGACCGCTCCTGCCAGCAATACTGCAATTACTATTGTTATAATGATCATTGTGATCTGATACCAGGTCATTTGGTTGGCTACAACGGTATCACTGCTTAAGTTGTTTGTAAGAGAAGTATTGGCAAACAGATACAGATTTCTGTGACAAGCCTCTCTCACGGCTGTGAATAATGTTGCATCGCTGCTGATCTTCTCAGGAGTCAGGGAACCGGAACCGCTGATATAAGCCTTCGTCATGGTATCGAATTCTGTCAGTCCGGCAACTACTGCGAACGCTCCGCTGCTGTTTTTCTCTTCGGAGGAATCCGATATGATCGCTCCCTTGAATCCCCATTCATCCTGTACGATATTGCGAAGCAGGCTTTCCAGTGCAGAAGCCGGCATACAACCCATGTGGTTCTTACCGCACATCGCATCCAGTGCTTTTCCTGCTGCCATAGGTCCTTCAAATGCTCTCAGATAGATCTCACGTATTGCCTGTTCATTGGCAAAGGTTGCTACCTCGCCTCTATTTACTTCCTGATCGTTTAATACAAAATGCTTAGGTCCGCAGCTCAGACCATATTCGATGGAGCCTTCACTCATTTCTTTTGCGAAGTAATAAGCGATCACACCGTCTTCACTGAAATACTCTGCATTTCTTCCGCAAAAAGGTGTTCTGTGCGTATCACATCCGGGACCCCATACACACTGATATCCGGTCCACAGTCCGTCATTTCCGTACATTTTGCCGATCTCAAGTGCCAGTTCATGATTGTAGGTGCTTGCCCACATCGGCTCTGTGGGATACATGGTTGCAGATATGGCATATTCGACCTTATCTGTTTTGTAACTTCCTACGATTCCCAGAGGTCCGTCAAACTGCAGATACTCAGGCATATTGATAGAGCTGATTGTTCCACTGTTGGCAAGACCGACAATTCTTGTCATCTCATCCAGTGTCAGCTGATTCAATGCATCTTCCCAGATAGGATCATCATAATCTTTTCCGTATAACTCATAGAAATTCACATTTGTTGCGGTTGATGCGTAGTTGACGCCTTCTTTTACGTTAGACAGATCATTATCAGTGGTCTCCACAGAATAAGAAGATCCGTCTGACAGCAGCTGCTGCATCTGATCGGTTGCGCTTAAGCTGATCGGGCCGCTCCAGGTTCCGCCCCAGTCACTTCTGGATAAGTAGGTCACTAAATCTTCACCATAGTAATTCAGATCTACGCTCTCCAGCTGATTGGTGATTTCTGCTCCTGTATAAGAAGAAGTTGAACAGGTCTGTGCATCCACTTCTCCGCTTCCGGTATACTCATAGGTAACTGCCTTCTGTGCATCTCCTTCGGCATCCATTCCGTCTGCTGTCGTATATCCTTTTGCTGCCAGAATATTATTGGCAGCTTCATGCGATCCATTACCGATTGCGAAATAATAGGTTCCGTAATCCAAAATGTAAGTTCCCGCTCCGGTATAATCATAGCTTGCGAGATGATCCATATTGACTGTGATTGTAACGGTCTCTTCACCGGTTCCAGCCGCAAGTGTCTGTGTCTTGCCGTAGCCAACCAGCTGTACAGATGCTTTTTCCACCTTATTTTCCTTATCATATTCGGTATAAGGTGTCTGTGCATAAAGTTCTACGACACTTTTTCCGTCGTAATCTCCGATGTTCTTTACATCAACGGTTACCGTAACAGTTCTGTTCTCCGTATCCCAGGATACATCTGTGATTTTCTGTGTAAACTCTGTATAGGACAGTCCGTATCCGAATGGATATACGATTTCCTGCTGATAGTTCCAGTCGCCTTCACTGTTCACAGCACCTGCCGCAGACACTGCATTTCCCTGTCCCATGACTGCATCTTCATATCTTGTCTCGTAGTATTTATAACCTACATAAATACCTTCCTGATATACCACATAGGTATGATCGTAATTGCTGAAGCTGAAGTCACCGTAATTCTGTGACGCAGGAGAAGAGAAATTGCTGTATGCATAAGTATCTACCAGATGTCCGGAAGGAGATGTCTCACCGGTAATGACATTTGCCACGCCGTACAAACCATACACACCGGTACCGCCTACCTGCAGAATCGCATCAATCTCAGGATCATCCTTCAATTCGCCGATTTCCATTACGTTATCACTGTTGATGATAACGATGACTTTATCCGAGCATTTCTTAGCTTCCTCTATCACTGCTCTTTCTTTGTCCTGAAGCTGCAGTGCATAGTGTGTGCCGTCACCGTCAAGAATTGCCGCAGGATCGGTAGGTGCATCATGTCCCTCTCCGAAGTTTCTGGAGATTACCACAAATGCCGCATCACTGTATTCCGAATAACTTGCCTTTACATCGGAAGGATAGGAAGCCGGATCGATTTCACCAATCTTGATCTGCTCTGAAGATCTTCTCTTACCTTCCTCGCTGCTTGTGTAATAATTCCAAAGAGTCTCATTGATAGAGACGCCTACGGAATCGAATACGGTCTTCAAATCATCATCTCCGGATATTTTTCCGCCGCCGGAAGACAATCCCACTACAAAGTCGGTACTGTTTCTTCCGAAGAGGCTGATCTTATCCGTCTTGTTGATGGGAAGTGCATCATTTTCATTCTTTAATAATACACAGCCCTCTTCTCCGATCTGTATACACAGATCTCGTTTTGCTGCCAGCAGGTCTTCAATGCTGGAATAGTCTGACACGAAATTATTATCTCCGTCAGCTCCTGTTACACTTCCTGTCGTGGTTCCCATATATCTGGTAATTGTGTTCTGCCATGTAAAAACAGCATCTGTACCTGCCGCAGATACTGCAAGCAGCAGGCTGAGTCCCAGACTTAATGCTTTCCACACTCCCTTTGCTTCTTTCTTTTTCATAGGTTCCTCCTTATATATTTTGCTTCAGTTCTTCTTCATACGCTTTATTTGCTTTTTGATTTCTGAAGAACTCTTTTACCAATGAACATAAACCGGAACAAAAATGACCGTTTATCATCTTTAGCATACTGTCTACCATTTTCATGGATACCATGCCTTCCGTCATCTTTGCAATCGCCCGAAACGGCATATTATAGCGGAACAGGGTATTTAAGTCAACAGGCTGTCCCTCCTTTTCCGCTCTGTCGATCTTTCTTTTCATACCATGGGCAATCAGCCTTGCCACAGGATTTCTCGCATAAATCATGCTTGATAGCGGATCATTTCTGTTTAGCAGAATTCTTTTTGCAGAATTTCCCTTTTTGTCTTCTTTTTTGAGGCTATTTTGCTTATCCTGCCGCAAGTCCTCGCTTTCTTCTGTCTCTGTCCAGGTTCCTTCCACGAAGACGGAGGATTTCAGGCGAATGTCCTGGCTGCTTGCTCCCACCAAAATCTGATAGGTGCCTTTCTCCGTCTTCCACTTCCCACATCTCTCACAGAAGAAGCGGAAGGTCTTATCGTCAAAAGGAATCGCAACCTCTTTTTCCTCACCCGGAAGCAAGTGTACTTTGTAAAATCCTTTTAATTCCTTCTCCGGTCTCACGATCCGGCTTTCCGGAAGACTTATGTACATCTGAACGATCTCACTTCCTTCTCTTGGTCCCGTGTTTTTTACATATAATCGGATTCCGTTTTCGTCTGTCCTGAGATCTCTGTACGCAAATGTGGTATAGGACAGTCCGTAGCCGAAGGGGTACGACACCGGTATTTGGTTTTTGTCAAAATAGCGGTAGCCGACAAAAATTCCTTCTTTATATACCAGATCACGTTCCTTTGCCGGATAATCCGGATAGGACGGCGTATCTTCATAGCTTCTCAGCCAGGTCTCGGTTAATTTTCCGGATGGATTGCATTCACCGGTCAGCAATTTCCACACAGCTCCGGCTCCCGCTTCTCCGGCAAGTCCATCCAGCAAAATTGCCTTACAGTCTCCTTTCCACCAGGTATTTACCATGCTTCCTGTACTGAGCACCGCCACTATATTGGGATTTTTACGGGCTAATTCATGAAGCAATTGTATCTGGTTCTGTGCGATATTGATACTCTTTCTGTCCTTGCCCTCCGTCTCCAGGGATTCCGCAAGACCCAGAAAATACAATACGATATCCGCCTGCTCGGCCAGCTCCAGCGCTTCTTTTTCCCGCTTTTTATCTTCTTTTCCGTTTCTCTGATAGCCTCTCGCTGCCCCTACGATAGGAAGTCCCGTTTTATCGGCAAGGTCGACGATCGTTTCCACCCCGATTGCTCTTACACAGGATGATCCGGCTCCCTGATACCTCGGTTCAAAAGCAAAATCTCCGATGATCGCTATTTTCCGGTCTTGCTTTAAAGGAAGGATCGCATCCTCATTTTTCAGCAAAACAGCACTTTTCTCCGCTGCTTCCTCCGCTATTTTATGATTCTCGGAATAAACCTTCGCCGGATTTTCCAACTGCTGTCTTTTTTCCGCGACCTTCTTTGGTATTGTCAATGCGGCATCCAGCAATTCATCCACGCGCTCATCTATTTTTTCTTCCGTGATCTTTCCGTCCTCAAGAGCCTGCAACAATTCTCTGGCACTGTCCAGTCCACATCCCGGCATCTGAAGAGTAGATCCGCTTTTTACGCCTTCCGTAAAATCGTTTCCGCCGCCCCAGTCTGTCACTACAAATCCGTCAAATCCCCATTCTTTTCTTAAAATCTGCGTTAACAGAAATTCATTTTCATTTGCATAAATGCCGTTTATCTCATTGTATGCTGACATGACCGCCTGTGGGTGACCTTCTTCTACGGCAATTTCAAATCCCGTCAGATACAATTCCCGCAAAGTTTTTTCATCCAGTTTCGCATTCAGCGCCATACGCCGTTCTTCCTGGCTGTTCACGGCAAAATGTTTTGCGCATGCCCCGACGCCGTTTTTTTGAATTCCTCTTATGGCTGCTGCAGCCATTTTTCCGGATAAGTACGGATCTTCCGAAAAATATTCAAAATTTCTTCCGCACAACGGATTCCTCTTTATATTGAGTCCCGGTGCAAGTAAAACGTGAATGTTTTGCAATACGGCTTCTCTGCCCAAAGCCTCTCCGACTTTTTCCTCCAGCTGTTCCTCCCAGCTGTTGGCCAGTGTGGACGGAGACGGGAAACAGGTTGCCGGAACCGAAGGATTCAGTCCCAGGTGATCTCCCGCGCCTTCCTGCCTTCGCACACCGCTCGGCCCGTCAGAGAAAAAGAGACCGGGAATTCCAAACTGCGGATATTCTCTGGATTCCCATTCATTTTTTCCGGTTAAAAACGCGGCCTTTTGCTTTGCTGTCATCTGTTTTATCAGGTCTTCGTGCCGCATTCTCTCTATCCCTCCTTCCGTTTCGGTTTATGAATTACTTTGTGATTATGATTATACATACAAAAAAATCTAAAATATCTGTTTGGCACAAATGGTCGTAAATGTGTCACAAACTGATATTTTAGATCTTGTGTGGTATGTTTTCTTTTTGATTGCTTATTCTTTCGGAATCAGAATCCTGATGGAAAAGAAATGATCCTTTACCCCAAACTGCACGGTTCCGTTATACTTTTTTACGGTATAACTGATGCTTTTGATTCCAAAGCCATGGTTTTTTGCATCCTTTTTTGTCGTGACCGGAAATCCGTTTCGGATCGTCACATCCTGGTTGCAATAATTCCTGATTTCCGCATATACAAACTGTTTTCTCGCCGATACCTCCATGTGAATGATTCGTTTCTCCGGATCCGGGATCAGGAGCACATGCTCTATTGCATTGTCCAGCGCATTTCCGAAGATCGTGCAGATGTCCGTCACATGCATAAATTTCAAAAGGCTTCCGTCTGCCACGCAGGTAAATTCTATCTGATAATTATGGATCAGCGGCATTTTTCCGTCCAGTACTCCGTCCAGTACCTGATTTCCCGTCTGTCTCTCCGGTTGATATGCCGCAAGCTCTCCCTCCATCTGATCGATCCAAAGGGAACGTTTTTGCGGATCCTGTTCTGCCCGAAGTCCTGCAATCTGATGTTTCAGATCATGATATTTCATATTGATCAGGTCTGTTACCTCCTGATAATTGCGGTAACTGTCGTATTGTGCCGTCAGCATGCTCTGGATCTTTGACAGTTCCTTCTCCGCACTTACCTCGTATCTCAGACTTTGATATGCATATAGAATTGCAAGACCGGCACAGTCCGATAACGTACGAATGGTAAATATATCCGACAAGATCGTTCCGCTGAACGGCGTGTTCTGATATACAAAACTCAGATTACTGATGGTATACGCACAGGCAACGATCAGCAGAGTACTGAACAATTCCTTATTCCCCACTTCCAGTTCCGTGTCCCCCCGCTTCATCCGTTTATCGATCACCCAGTATATTCCTGCCACCGCACCATAGACCAGAATCAGAATGATCCAGTTCAGGAAATCTCTTTTCTCTCTTCCGTTATGAACAAAATATTCCAGCTGCCATTCCAGAGATGCCATAAACTCTGCCGACAAAAAGGCCTTCATGCAACAATAAAGCACCATCTTCTCGGAAATATCTATTGTAAAATACAACAGACAAAACATCATTCCCACCGGGAGCAGTACACATAACAGCCATACTTGGATCGGAACATCTCCCGTCCACACAAGCCACACCGTCATCAAGATCAATGTGCACACTGCCGCAATTGCAAAACGTGCCTTGCCTACTTTTCTCGGATAAAAAAAGCACGGCAGCATGCAGCAGATCCACTCCGCCAAAGCGGTATAATATCGTGGAATATTCTGATAATCGTCCGTCAGTACTTCTCCTATCATTAGTGTTCTCCCATGTATTGTGTCAATGCTGTCATAAAATCATTTCTTCTGGCTCTGCTGATCAAAAGGGTTTCTCCCTTTATCATACAGCAGCCGTCCTTTACGCCATCCACATATTCAAGATTTACAAGATAGCCTTTATTACTCCGGAAAAATCCCAGCGGAACAAATTTTTCCTCTGCATCCTGCATTTTGGCTCTCTCTTTGATCTCACCGTCTGTGGTATGATAGATCAGATTGTGCCCTTCACTCTCAATATAGTATATGGAAGACGCATCCGTCCTGACAATACCGTCCGCGGTATTTACGATAACCGGATTCCCTGCCTTGTGTGGAATCCTCTTAATCGCCCTGTCCAATTTCTGGGAAAAAGCAAAATACGACACCGGTTTCAGCACATAATCCATGGCATCCACTTCATATCCGCGGATCGCATAATTTGTCATATTTGTGATAAACATGATCACGACTTTGGTATCCTGCTTCCGGATTGCTTCCGCCGCAGACATTCCATCCATAAATTTCATCTGAATGTCCATCAGAATAATATCATATTCGCCTGTATATTTTTCTACAATCTCATCTCCGTCCGAAAAACGGATCACTCTTATACTCTTCCCGGATTCTCTCTGATATTTTTCTATATATTCTGTCAGCTGCTTTGCATAAGCCTCTTCATCTTCCACAATAGCTATCGTAATCATAGGATCAACTGTTCCTTTCCACTGTAATGGCTTTATCATAACACATTTTTATTTAAAATCCAGTCCCCAGTTTTGCTCTGATTTTCCGTCATATTTCCCTTGACACCTCTCCCACAAAAGTACAATATGAACGTATACACCGCTATCCTATTTTCTAAAATTCTGCCGGTGATACAGCGCTGCATTCTTCTGGCCTTTGGAGGCGTTTGTTTAATATCGGAAATTCATAAAATTCTTATTATATTCATGAATATATTCATAATATTCTTCTGTATCATTATTAATTTTCATGCTTTCATTCATGATGGAAAAACCACTTACGTTCATCAATAGGATCAATGCTACAATAACCCCAAGCGAGGCCCTTACAATTTTACATTTCCATTGTCTGAGCAAATTACAATATCCTATGACACTATAAGGCATAATAAACAGAAAATACGGTAATACATATCAGCATTTTGTCTTCCAAAATGTCCAAAACACAAAGGCTCCGATCATTAACAGAAATGGCAGTAATTCTCCAATACCTGCTTTTTTTCTGTAATCAGGTACATGAGAATACCAAACAAATACAGCGACTGGCACACATCAAAGAATGCGATCAATAGAATATTGATCTTGCCGTCATCAAATATGGTGGATTTCACAAGTGGTGACAGTTCTACATTCGAGACTTTATTACTCTGCAAAGTGAAACTTTCAAAAGTAGGATTGTTCCACAAAAGTTGCTTCATTGTAAGTATTATACCATCCAGGCGCACTTTCTGTGTCCTGCAGTCCCATGGCAATATGCGCCCATTTAGTGTTACCGGCACCAGGTTCTACCTGTAAATGGGAACTGATATAAGCTGTAGGGATACTGCTTATTGTAAAAGTCAGCACTGTAACCACTATCAGATTTCCTGTCATTTTCAGTTTCTCCTGTTTTCCCGGAGTACGATCTGTAATAAGGTGCATGAAATAAAAAACCACGATTCCCACAAAAACAATGAGACAATTTTGTTTAAATATTACGGCCAGGGCCATATTGATGCCGCAAAATAAAGAATAACGCATCTTTCCGGATTGTCGGTAGAGAAACGCCATCCAGACAGCTACTACGGCAAATGCGTATCCGATATGATCTCCATAAATATTATTGACTAAAAATGCATAGGGCAGATAGGTGGACAAAATCATTCCCTGTACTGCTGTAAATGCATTTTTTCCAAACAGCAGACAACAGATCTGATACAGCCCCACAATAGTCACTGCATAGAAAAATATGAGGATCACATACATCACATAAAAGCTTTGTACAGTATCTGCGAATCGCAGTAGAAAAGCCACCAGCAGTATCATGCCGTTCTGGTGCGGCCACATGTAAGCATAGCCTCCCGGTTCCCAGGGAGAAGGATCTCCTCCGAGAAAAGCTCCGGCACACATATAAATCTTTTCCGAATCACCAAAGAACCAGAAGCCTGTCTGACTGACCCACCATAACAGGAAGAGAACCATGCCTGTAATACAGACATAGAAAACATAGTGTCCATAGCGGTCCAGAAATTCTTTCGCTTTAAATTTTCTGGCAGCAAGGCACAACAATATCACGATTCCGATGCATAGAAGCTGACGCCAGGGATTATTTTTCATGTAATATACCCGTTCCGTCACCCTCTGCATATTACAGATCGTAAAAAGTCCCTGTAAAAAAAGATAGCCTATAATAATGATCGATACGATACGCACAATTCGGGAATATATTTTTTCCATCTATTCAGCCTTTCCATATAGATTCCCTTTGAACATACCATATTTTCAAAATCGGTTCAATAGCCCGTCCTGTTTTGTCTATTGATACAGGTTCTGCTCGATCTGATACAGTCTTTCCCCGGTCGCCTTCATACTGTGTTCCTCCGCTAAAGCTCTGCCTGCCCGGGTTCTGCGCAGTACTTCTTCCTGTCGTTCCCCGGACAGGATCTCCCGGAGTGCCTGCTCATAGGAATCTGGATCCGTGGCTTTCCGCACCTGGACACCATCCTCCAGCCATTCGTCATACACCGGAATATCCCTGATGATCACCGGGATCTCACAGGACAATGCTTCCAATACCACAATTCCTTCCGTCTCTTCATAGCTGAAAAATGCAAACGCATCCGCTCCACTGTAAGCATCCCGCAGAATTATAGATGGTACAAATCCCGCGAAAATTACATTCTCTGGTTTTTCTGCCACAGCTCTTTTAATTTCCTCGGGAATCAGCGCATGATTACCGCCGCCAAACCACAGAAAAAGAACATCCGGCATTCTTCTCGCTGTCTCAAGGAAATCCAGAATGCCCTTTCTTCGAATAAGATGTCCTGCAGATATCACAACCTTTTTATCCACAGGAATATGAAAAAGAACACGAAACTGTCCACTTGCCTGTTCTGTTTTGTGGAAAAAATCCGTGTCTACACCATTGGTCAGTGAATAAACCTTCCTATGCAATCCATAGCTCATCAATAATTTCCGGGAATACTCCGTTGGAGTAATGACCACATCTCCCTGTCGATAACAATGGCGGATCCATTTTTTGAATAAAGGAGCCACCAGATTGGAACCGATAAAAGAATTCTTAAAATCTTCCATGGTGGAATGCCCGTAATAGACGACCTTTTTCCCCTGCCGCCTTGCTCGCTGCGCCACCAGAGGCGAATCAGGCAGTACGGTATTGATCTGAACGATATCCGCCTCTTTCCAGATATCCGTCACAATCACTCCCGCCGCCTGCAGCATTTTTTCCTGATGACGGATGGCACTGCCGACACCGCTTTTTGCCACCAGTGACTGTCCGCCTTTATAAATATATACTTTCATATGAAGATACTCCTATGCCAGATGGAAAATCACCTGGAACAGTGTCGTAAGTCCCAGGCTGTACAGTGCAATGGAAAATGGCTTCCCCAGAAAGATGACTGCCACAAACTGCTTCCATGTCATGTTCGTCGTTCCGGCAAGGTAGCAGAGAAAATCATCCGGCGCTACCGGCAGAAAAATGGCCAGTGCAAATAGTTTTAAAAATCTTCCTTTTTGCTCCGTCCACGTCAGGTATTTTTCGATCATTTTCTCGGAAAACATCTTGTACAATACCGGTCTTCCCAGGCTTCTTGCAATCCCAAAAGCAATACAGGAACCCACACAGATCCCGATATAGTTATAGAAAAAGCCCGGAATCGCACCAAAGAGCAATACCCCCGCCAGGCAGCTGATGCCGCCCGGTATGATGGGAAATACCACCTGAACGATCTGGATCAGCACGAAGATCAGTGCACCGATCATTCCGAAACGGTTCACAAACTGCTGCATAGTCTCCACCGATTGGAAAATGCCGCTCTGATAGCTCCAGACTGCCAGTATTCCACAGAGGATCAGACTAACCCAGGATGCAATATTGACGGCTCTTTGCCAAGCGTTTTTCTCTTTCGACCTGTTTTTCTTCGATCTGTCGCTGGTATAGTTGTTCCATGTTTCCCGCAAATCTTTTTTGAGAAAATATTTCTGCGGACTGTTTTGCATAACTGCACATTCCTCTGCGTTCATCGTCTTCTTTCTCCTTCCAGTTCTTCAGGTCTTTCAAGAATTCCTCCTCGGTCCGGTACTGCCAGCCGTTTTTGCCCTCTTCCACAACCGCCCGCAGGCATTGATCCCTTCTGCATAATAACGGTAATCCTGCTGCCAGTGCTTCCGCATAGGTAAGCCCCTGGGTCTCACTGGTGGAAGCGCTGACGAACAGATCTCCTGCCGGATAATAAGATGCTACTTCAGCGGGTGATACCATTCCGGTAAAAATAACGCTTTCCGTCACACCCAGTTCTGCTGCCTTTTTCCGTAAAGTCTCCAAATAAGGACCGCCGCCTACAATCATCAGTATTGTGCCGCTCTCCTGAATTTTCTGCTGGTACTCCAGCAATTCTTCCACATTCTTCTCTTTTGCCAGACGACCTACATATAAAAGCACTGTGGTCTTCCGGTCCATTTTATATTTTCTTCGGATTCTCTCCCGGGAATCCGTCCGGGTCTGCGCGTCATATTTACTCAGATCAATCCCCGATGGGATCACTGATACCGGACAATGAATGCCATAGTCTTTTAGTAATGTCTCTATTTTTGTGCTGGGAGCGATCATACTGTCCACCTTCTCGGAGATCTGTCGCGTCAGGAACTGTACCATATCCCTGCCCCATTTCTTGTAAGGGGAAAAATAGTGGGTATAATCTTCGTATACAGTATGGTAAGTATGCACCAGAGGGATCTTACATTCCTCTGCGATCTTTTTTGCCATGAAAAAGGTAGAAAATTCACACTGGGAATGCACAATATCCGGATTCCACTCTATAATCCCGCGATACAGTTCGCGTCCCGGGGACACCCGAAGTCTTGCTCCCGGATAAATATATCCGGCATTCACGGAACCCATATAGATCACACCATCTTCTTCGTAGGAATGAGCTGTACGGGACAGGGTCAGGATCTTCACTTCATGTCCTCTTTGCTGTAATTCCTCCCGCAGATTGCACACCGAAGTAACAACTCCGTTGATGGCCGGCTTGTACCAGTCTGTTGTGATCAATACTTTCATCTTTTTTCTCCCTTCCGTTTATTTTCTCTGAATTGATCTCAGCATAACAGACACAGGTAAATTCCATCCGAATAAAATCAAAAGTTTTCCTAAAGTTTCTGTGAGTTTTTTCCAAAATGTGCACTAAAAAACAGCATTCTCCGGAAATTTCCGGAAAACGCCGTTTTTAATCGTCTTTCTATAAAATTATTATCTTTCTTCTCTGAAGTACGCCAGTCCCAGACTTGCGGGGGGCTGATTCTCTCTCTTGCTCCTCATACTGGTGATGACCAGTACCAGTAAGGTCACGACATAAGGGATCATCTTATACAGCTCCTGATACTCCATATGCTCGATACCTGTGGGCAGATACAAATACAGAATGTAGAGTCCACCGAACAGGAAGGAAGCAAATACACTGATATTCGGTCTCCAGATAGTGAAGATGACCAGCGCAATGGCAAGCCAGCCTCTGTCACCGAACGCATCGTTGGACCAGACGCCGCAGGCATAATCCATTACATAGTACAGTCCGCCCAGACCTGCGATCATACATCCCACGCAGGTAGCGATGTATTTGTATCGGGATACGTTGATACCGGCTGCATCTGCGGTATTGGGACCCTCACCGACTGCTCTTAAGTGCAGTCCGGTTCTGGTATGACTCAGAACATACGATGCCGCAAACGCAATGATCACTGCCAGATAAGCCAGGAATCCATAGGATAAAAACAGCTTGCCAAACCAGCCAAGCTTTCCCGCAAAAGGAAGTGACTTACTGAAATAACTGCTGGTAGCAGACAGTGCAATGGAAGGTACATCACTGTTCACCAACTTGATCAGGGATCCGCCAAAGAAGTTACCGAAGCCGACACCGAAGGTGGTCATTGCCAGACCGGTCACGTTCTGGTTCGCCCGCAGGGTAACAGTCAGGAAGCAGTACAGCAATCCCATCAACAGGGATCCTAACAGGCAGCAGAGCATCGGAATCGCAATGGCAAGAAACCCATTCATGTTAGCCGCGTCTCCTGCGGATCTCTCATAGAAGAAAGATCCGATGACACCACAGATACCTCCCACATACATGACGCCGGGGATTCCCAGATTCAGATTACCGGACTTCTCCGTGATGATCTCACCGGTACTCCCGTATAACAGAGGTATTCCCTGTACGATTGCTCTCGGAATAAATGCAAGTAAAAATGACCACATGCTTACTGTTCCTCCTTTTCTGCTTTTTTACGGAACTGCAGTCTGTAAGTAATGAAGAACTCACAGCCGATGATAAAGAACAGGATAATACCTGTCAGAATATCGGAATAAGAATGATTCAGTCCAAAATTGGTAGAGATCTCACTGGCTCCGCGATCCATGAATATGATCAGGAAGCTGGAGAATACCATGGTCAGAGGATTGAACTTGGACATCCAGGATACCAGTACAGCGGTAAATCCCTGTCCACCTGCAATCGTGGTAGTCACAGTATGATTGATGCCTCCTACCAGAAGCAGGCCTACCAGTCCGCACAGTGCACCGGACAGAAGCATGGTACGGATAATTACCTTTTCCACCTTAATACCCACATATTTTGCAGTATTTTCGCTCTCACCCACAACAGAGATCTCATATCCCTGCTTACTGTAGTTCAAATATACATACATAAATATCGTGATCACTACTGCCACTACAATACTTAACAGATATTTGGAACCGAAGATCTGCGGCAGCCAGCCCACATTGGTGTTCTGGTTGATGATACCGATCTTACCGGATCCCTTGGGAACCTCCCATACTATCGTATAAAATGCCACCAACTGAGTAGCTATGTAGTTCATCATCAGCGTAGACAGCGTCTCATTGGTATTCCATTTCGCCTTGAAAAATGCGGGAATGAAGCCCCAGATGGCTCCTGCTGCCAGACTTGCCACGATCATGCACAGGATCACAACTGCGTTCGGAAGCTTATCTCCCAGACAGATCATACAGGCTGCTGCTGCCAGCCCGCCGATCAGCACCTGTCCCTCACCGCCGATATTCCAGAATTTCATCTTAAATGCCGGAGTCAATGCCAATGCGATCAAAAGCAGGATCGCTATATTCTGAAAAGTGACCCAGGTCTTGCGGACGGATCCGAAAGCACCCAGAACGATGGACTGATATACTTGTAAAGGATTGATTCCCGTGGTAATCGTCGTAATGATACCGCACAGGATCAGTGCCAGCAGGATTGCCAAAAATCGAATACCCAGAGATTTATACCAGGGAAGCGCATCTCTTTTTACGATATGAAACAAAGGCTCTTTATTCTTTTCCTTCATGTTCTTTGCCTCCTACTCTGGTCATCAGCATACCGACCTCATTTTTGTCTGTCTTTCTCGCATCCAGAATACCGCTCACTTCTCCGCCGCACAATACCATGATACGGTCGGACAGCTCCATCAGCACATCCAGATCCTCACCTACGAAAATCACGGCAACGCCCTTTTTCTTCTGTTCATTGATCAGGTCATATATAGTATACGAAGAATTAATATCCAGTCCACGTACCGCATAAGCCGTCAACAGTACGGTAGGTGCAGACGCAATCTCTCTTCCAACGAGAACCTTCTGTACATTACCACCGGACAATCTGCGTACCGGAGTGGTGATACCCGGGGTTACAACCTCCAGATTTTCTACCACATCCGTTGCAAGCTGTTTGGAAGGCTTTCGGTTCGTAAATGGTGTATGTCCCTGTCGGAAAGAACGTAACATCATATTATCGGTCAGATCCATATTGCCTACCAGTCCCATGCCAAGACGATCCTCCGGTACAAAAGAAAGAGATACGCCCATCTCTGCGATCTTCAACGGATCCTTGCCGATTAACATTTCCTTACTTCCATCATCTTCCACATAACTGATCGTGCCGGCTTCTGTTACCTGCAGACCTGCAATGGCTTCCAGAAGCTCCTTCTGTCCACAGCCGGAGATACCGGCGATTCCCAGGATCTCACCACTATTGGCGGTAAAGGAGACATCCTTCAGCTTAACGATACCTTCTTCGTTACGTACGGTCAGTCCCTGTACTTCGATACGGGGCTTTGGATTCACAGGTTCCGGTCTGACAATATTCAAAGTAACCGCATGTCCCACCATCATATTGGTCATTTCCGTAACGGTGGTATCCTTTGTCAGCATGCTTCCAATATACTGACCGTTACGAAGCACAGCCACCCTGTCGGACAGAGATTCCACTTCATGCATTTTATGGGTAATAATGACAATAGCCTTGCCGTCATCTCTCATTTTCCGGAGAACGTTAAAGAGCTTCTCTGTCTCCTGCGGTGTCAGTACAGCGGTAGGCTCATCCAGGATCAGGATATCCGCACCACGATACAGCACCTTTACAATCTCTACGGTCTGCTTCTGGGATACCGTCATATCATAGATTTTCTGCTTCGGATCTACTTCAAAACCGTATTTGTCACAGATCTCCTCTATTTTACGGGATGCCTCCTTGATATTAAGCCTGCCTTCCAGACCCAGGATGATATTCTCGGTAGCAGAAAGTACATCGATCAGCTTAAAATGCTGATGCACCATACCGATTCCCAGCCGTAACGCATCCTTGGGGGATTTGATGACCTCTTCCTTACCGTTAATAAAGATCTGTCCCTCATCCGGAAAATAAATACCGGAGAGCATATTCATCAGTGTCGTCTTACCGCTGCCGTTTTCCCCAAGCAGCGATAATATCTCACCCTTATAGATATCCAGATTTACCTTATCATTGGCAATCACGGATCCAAAAGTCTTGGTAATGTTTTTCATTGAAACCGCAGCTACTTTTGTCTCTTTTTCCATCCTAGTCACCTTTCCAATTTATCCACGACCTGCAATTTTCAGGTCTTTTAATACCTGGCATAAGCACACTGGCCGCCCCTTTTCTACCTCATCCATCCACAAAAGCAAAAGATCCATAAGGTAGAAAAAGGGCGGCGCGGCGATAAACGCTGCGCCGTCCGGGCTATTTCAATAAGTCAATTAATACTGCTCATCCAACAGGTTGATTCCATCAATTCTTACATTGAAGTAAGGAGCGGAACGGAATGCAACATCGGACTCATGGAAGTATCCGTCACTTACTACCTCATGGTCGGGAGTATAATCAGGATCAGTATCGATATCAGCTTCATAGCTGTCCAGGGTCTTACCGTCTACAGTAAAGGTGGTGATATCATATACATGAGCCTTGCCTGCGATCAGATCAGCCTTTGCAGCTTCTACTGCTTCTGCGGTACCATCTGCTACAGCAGCACCAAGATCGCTCAGCTCTACAGAGCCGGTCTCCAGAGTACCACACCAGTCAGTATCGATAGGAGTTCCATCTGCTACACATTTAATAGCATACTCAAAGTAAGGCTCCCAGTTAACTCTGGAAGATACCAGGAAGGTATTGGGGCAGGCTGCCTCAGTGCTTCCGTTGTAAGATACGTTGGGAACGCCTGCGGTCTCACATGCGGTAGGAGCACCCATGGAGTCTGCATGCTGGCTGATCAGTACACATCCGCCCTCGATCAGCTTGTTAGCTGCTTCTTTCTCAGCGGTCTCATCGTACCAGGAACCGGTAAAGGTTACATCCATGGTAACGCTGGGGCATACGGAACGAGCGCCCAGGAAGAAGGATGTATAACCGGACATAACTTCTGCATAAGTATAAGCACCTACATAACCCATCTTCGCCTGATCCTCGGTAATATCACCATTAGCGATCATCTCATTCAGCTTCATGCCTGCAACGATACCTGCAAGGTAACGGCCATCATAGATGGAAGCAAATGCATTGTGGAAGTTGTCCAGACCCTCGGTATGAGCCTTGGTTCCGGTTGCATGGCTGAACTGAACATTGGGATACTCCTTAGCAGCCTCGATGATGTAGTCCTCATGTCCAAAGCTGTCTGCAAAAATAAAATTGCAGCCTGCATCAGCAAGCTCACAAGCTGCTTCATAAGCTTCCTGTCCTTCAGGAATGTTGGTCTTGGTCATGTACTCAATGCCAAGCTTCTCACAAGCTGCCTTTGCTCCGTTCAGGAAGTTCAGATCATAAGTAGAGTTCTCATCATGCAGGAAAATAAAACCTGCCTTTACACCACTGACAGCTTCGCCAGCTGCTTCCGTAGTAGCTGCTGCCTCAGTAGTAGCTGCTGCCTCAGTAGTAGCTGCAACAGTTGCAGCATCTGTGCCGGTGGTAGCTGCGTTATTGGATCCGCATCCTGCCAGAGCAGTAACTGCGAGAGCCATAGCTGCAAGTAAACTTACGACTTTCTTTTTCATAATTCTCCTCTTTCTGCGCTGCTGCTTCGTTACAGATCCATGTAGCAGCGCGGGCACAGATCTGCAGATAAACCGGTGAGTCAACGCAAAAAGGGTGTATGACACCTTCATACGACCCCTTTATTGTACTCTCTCAACATTAGTCAGTATAAGCATTTGTCTGACTTCTTGTCAAGAGAAGTATTAAATTTTTATTAACTCGTTTGAGAATGTGGTTCTGAATAGTTATCTAACTTATCTAACTCTTAAGATCGAAATGTGATCTCTCCGGTTTTGTCATCCATACTTTCCACAATTGCGAGGGACTCTACACGGATACCCTTGGAACGGATCAGGTCGCCGCCCTTCTGGAATCCCTTCTCAACGGCAATGCCGACACCCTCTACAGAAGCTCCCGCTTTATTGACAATGTCGATCAAACCCTCCAGTGCGCATCCGTTGGCCAGGAAATCATCAATGATCAGAATATGATCTTCCGGATGCAGAAATTTTTTGGAGACGATCACGTCATATACTCTTTTGTGCGTAAAGGATTCGATCTTGGTGGAATATACTTCTCCGTCAATATTTACGGACTGGGACTTTTTTGCAAATACCACCGGCACATGAAAATGCTGGGCTGCCACACAGGCAATACCGATACCGGAAGCCTCCACAGTCAGGATCTTCGTAATCTTACGGTCTGCGAACAGACGCGCCCACTCTTTTCCCATTTCATTGAACAGCTCAATGTCCATCTGATGATTCAGAAAAGAATCTACTTTTAATACATTCCCTGCTTTTACTGTACCGTCTTTGCGAATGCGCTCTTCGAGTAATTTCATTGTATGTCTCCTCTTTTGTTTCTACTTAATATATTCTGTGGTAGTACTTTAGGCTTTTATGTCTCTTATTATACGCAGGATATTGCTCCTTTTTCAATAGAAGAACTATATTTCTTGCTATTTTGATTACATTTTGCTATGTTAACCATGAGAATACTGAAATTACGAGGTGCCTTATGCCTATCAGAGGATATATCATAGAAAAATATAATGCTATGACCAACGCTTATACCTGCAATCGTCTGGTACAGGAAGCTTCTGCCCTGGATATGGATCTGCAGATTGTAGGGATCCACGATACTATGGTCTCTCCGCATGGTGTTATAAATCATGGTAAAATACTGGAACCCGTGGATTTTGTCATCAACCGCTATAAATGGGGGCGGGAAAAGGATGCTATAAATGCACTTGCCACCCGAAGCTATAATCCTTTAACTGCTTATAATATCTATATTAATAAATTCGAACAGGTACGAAGACTTCATTCCGAAGCCTTTTTGATCCCTAAATATCTTCTGGGAACTTCACTGTTGCCTTTTTCTTCTATTGTAGAACAATTGGGGCTTCCTTTTGTCGGTAAAGGACTGGAAAGCTCCATGGGAGAGGAAATCATCTGCATCCGGGATAAAGCTTCTTATGAGGAACTCTCTCATAACTACCCTTCATCTAAGGAATGGCTCTTCGAAGAATTTATCTCGGAAAGCTACGGCAGAGATCTGCGATTTTACAGCATCCGCGGAGAAGCCGTTGCCTGTATGCAGCGCAGATCCCAGGGGGATTTCCGTGCAAATGTAGCTCTGGGCGCTTCGGTAGAGCCTTACCCTGTCACGCCCGGCATCCGTGCCATAGCCGCAGATATTTACGAGCAGACCGGACTGGATTTTCTGGGAATTGATCTTCTTTTTGGCAGAGAAAAACCTTATTTTTGCGAAATCAATGTTATGCCGGGACTGGAAGGCATTGAAAAAGCCTCCGGTATTAATGTTGCAGCAAAAGTTATGGAAACAATACGATCAGACTTTGCATAAGGAACTCATCTCATATTTGTACCTGCACAGCGTACGAAAATATACGATACTATCGTATCAATAAAATTGCAGGTTACGGAAAGGTATGCTTATTTTTATGAATAATGTTTCCGGAACACCACTGGAATTTCATAAATTCACTACGCAGAAAAAGGCGGAAGACTTCGTCTATGCTTCCTATCTGCGGGCTGCCACACATCAGGACTATGCCGCTCAGGATGCCGGAAAAAGACATCCTGAGCTGACGAGATCTCTGCTCCGGCAGAAATCGATTGCTCCCTGTGTCGTCGTCACCGGAAGCAAGGGAAAAGGATCCGTTGCCAATATGATCTCCCGGATCCTGCAGACAAATTATACCGTAGGACTGATGACCAGTCCTCATATTACGGATTTCAGAGAGCGCTTCCGTGTCAATGATACCATGATCAGTGAAGTCAGCTTTTGCCGTCTGATGGCACAGATCCAGCCGGAGATTCTGGATATTGCCTCCGATCTGCCGGAGTCGGTATGTATCAGCCCCATGGGCATTCAGGCGGATCTGGCACTGACTTATTTTTCGGAAAAACATACAGATTTCAATGTATTTGAATGCGGCAAAGGGGCAAAATATGATGATGTAAACAACATTCGTCACGATTATGCCGTGATCAATCGGATTTTCTTAGAGCATACAAGAGAGCTGGGAGATACGCTGACTGCCATTGCAGAAGATAAATCCCACGTCATCACCGGGGAGCAGAAGTGTGTTTATTTTGCGGAACAGGCGCAGGAAGTATTGAAAGTGCTGGTTCGCCGTGCCGAGGCTATGCAGGTTCCCTACAAAATATATGGTCGGGATTTTCAGGCAGAAAATATCCGCTATACCTGTTCCGGTATGCTATTTGATGTAGTGATCGGAGATAACATTTATCCTGATTTACAGATTCCGTTATTGGGAGAACATCAGGCGAAAAACTGCGCACTGGCTCTGGCTCTGTGCGTGGATGTCATGGCAGATCTTTGCCGGGAATCCAATGCTCCGGATATATTTTCAGATACAATGTGCAATCAAATTCGCCGCCAACTGTCTGCAATCCATCATCCGGGGCGGATGGAGATTCTAAGTTCGGACCCTTTTATCCTGTTGGATGCGTGCATCCATTCCGCCAGCTGTGAAAATGTAAAAGAAGTTCTGCGTCATCTGGGGATTTCGAATTGTACGGTAATTGTGGGGATTCCGGAGGATAAAGATTACGCAGGGGTGATCCGGTCCATGAGGGAAGTTGCGAACCGAATCATTCTCACCAAATCCGGGAATCCGCATTATCATTTTTCGCAACATCAGAGGGAAGTTCTGATGCAGGAAGGAATCCTCACGGAATGGACGGATTCGGTGAAACAGGCACTGAACCTGGCGAATTCTTTTTCTGATGCGATCGTAATATTAGGTACGACCTCCGTGATTTCGGAGACAGAACAATTATTTTAGGATATTTTATTGCGATACTTGGTAGCATTTGAACAACGAAGGAGTGAGATACATGGAACAGTTATTGATTATTGAAGATGATATCGGTTTGAATCAAGGCTTATGCAAAGCACTGAAAGCAGATGACCGTCAGATTATATCCTGCCATGATCTAAAAGCGGCAAGAGAACAATTGCTTTGCGGGAGTGTATCCCTAATCCTGTTGGATATCAATCTGCCGGATGGCAGTGGGCTTGAGCTGCTCCGGGAGGTCAAGGAAAACATGCCCGGAGTTCCTGTTATTCTGCTGACTGCCAATGACACCGATCTGGACATCGTAGACGGACTGGAGAGGGGCGCTGATGATTACATTACCAAGCCCTTTTCTCTTTCGGTTTTGCGGGCAAGGGTGAATACCCAACTGCGAAAGCAAGCGTCAAACCATAAAAATGCGCCGTTCCATATGGATCTATTTCACTTTGACTTTGAGGCTATGACCTTTTATGTGGGAGATTCAAAAGTGGAATTGAGTAAAACAGAACAAAAATTACTGCGTCTGCTTGTTGAAAACCGAGGCCGAACCATGACCCGTGGAGACCTTGTAGACCGGATCTGGACAGATGGCGCAGAATATGTGGATGAAAATGCTTTGTCTGTTACGATCAAGCGTCTGAGGGATAAGCTTGGCGCACAGAAATACATTAAAACCGTCTATGGAATCGGTTATAGCTGGGTGACAAAAGATGAATAAAACC